>Ga0207140_1045_pt1 | contig 22977 bp, 20 predicted proteins | sample Alteio_BWMinHeat_4_FD_153528 | JGI IMG/M metagenome (GOLD analysis project Ga0207140, IMG submission 153528) | Enriched cells from forest soil in Barre Woods Harvard Forest LTER site, Petersham, Massachusetts, United States -... | ecosystem: Environmental > Terrestrial > Soil > Temperate forest >... | reverse complement strand
CCAAAAATGGATCAAAAGAATCCAAGTTGATACATTGAATTTTTGAAAGACCACTCTTGCTGTTAATAGATCCCTCAAGCCTGAATATACGGTGAATATCCATTGTTACCTTGGGATCCACCCGGACTCCCATCGTTCTCTTGATCTCTTCTAGCTGTACTTGAAATGCAGAATATCCACTGGTAATTATTTCCCTTGTTACTTTGGGTGCCTTTGATTTTGATGAAAATAATTTACGGGCAACTCTGCCGCGCCAGCCTTTTTCTTCAAACGTGGGAAGAGAAGTCTTGGAATTATTTTGTCTTTTAATTCCAAAAGATTCTGGTATTGCACCGTTGAACATAATATAGTCTACCAAGTCAGCCCTTTCTTGCGAACCCAATTGTTCATAATCAGCATTAGTTACACGAACATGAAATCCTTCATTTCCAGAAAAATATACCTCGATCTGATCTTTTTTTACATTCAGGTCAGTTGTCAGTATATCAACAAGTTTTGTCACCTCTTTTTTAGACTCGGAGATACAATTCTTGCAGCCCACAGATACAGTATCAAACTTTGTAGATCCGCATTTGGAACATTGTGACTGGAATTCAATCATATGATTATTGCAAGAGCTACATTTGAAAACTGTATGATCTTTTCTGCATGTAAGGGCAAGGTCTTTTGCGTCTATATCGAAGATCAAGTCAGCTCCTTTCCAGTCTTTTTCAGACATTGAAAGATTTGGAAATGAATAGTATGCATTTGAGCAATATACATCAGATGGAACTTCTCTCATTAACAGAAGATGGAGTTCCTTGTCGTTTTTTAAAACAAGATGTCTTGTCATTCCAGAGTTGAATTTTTGATATCCAAACTCTCTTTCTGTGGCCTTTTGTGGAACGTGTATCAGATCAAATCTGTTAAAATAATATTCCTTAAATGCGCTCTCTATTAGCAAAGCATTTTTTTCGTTCATTGGCTCTTCCTCTTTTTGCCAAATTGTACCGGATTTATTATTCCATCACAATCAGGAATGGCAAAACAAAGGCTTTCACTTCGTAGCTTTTCACATGACGGACATTGGTATTTAGTTCCACTTCCAGATGAGCCTGAGATGTGCGCTAGCTGGTACTTGGTAGTTCGCTCATTGTAATCAGGAGCATTTTTGAATAAAGGAGCAATCTGGTCAACTGTCTGACCCTTTGAGAGAAGATAGGTAGCAAGCAAAAACCTTCCAGAGTGAGGCAAGTTCTCTCCTTTTTCTAAAACTTCGATTCCATGTTTTACACATGGTGGATATTCTGAAGAGGCATAAGTTGTATCAGAGAACTTTTTGGCAAGCACAACCAGATCCTCTACTCTATGTCTGAAGCTTTGTGGAATAGAGTCAACGTTGACTGATTGGATTTTCCCATTGATGTATTCCCCAAGCTCTGCGCGTATCAATCTGACTGTCTCATGTGCGCTAAGATAGACAAGACCATTTGCAACTCTTCTATTTACCAACTTCCATTCTTTTTCGTGGAAATGAACAGCTCGTTGTAAATAATCTGGTACTTTGATTACAAACTCTTCATTGTCAATTGATACATTAACTGCAAACAGATCTTGAATTATTTTTAATGGAAGCTCTAGATTTTTTTTATCTCTACTTATCCAAAGATCTTGTTGCAGATACTTTTCAGCCCTCCTAGATTCTGCAAGTGAAAACCGTCGGATCAGTGTAGCAATACCTGCTGACTTGAGTAGAATTATTGCCACCAGAAAGGAGAGTAACTCAGAATCATTGTCTAGTGCCTCAAGATCAGAGCCATAGATTTGACCAGATGAGGCAACTACAATTCTACCATATGCCTTTTCAATGATTGGCTGCCAGTCAGGATCTCCCAACTGTTCAAGACTTAATCCCGTATTTCGTAGATACTCACCAGCTTCTGTCAGAAAAGGATATTTTGCCAGATCCTTTGCTCCAATCTTTAACATGTCTTCTTTGTTCTTACTAACCTTAAAAATTTGATTATCCTGTTGACTATCAAGTGAAGGTCAGATATTTACCAGATTATTTCACCACGAGTTTAAATTATGCCCAAGTAAATTAGTGACATGCAGATCGGATTGCATGTATCCATTGCAGGCTCGATAGACAAGGCAGTTGACAATGCAGTAGCAACAGGATGTACAGCATTTCAGATTTTCACTCGCAACCCACGAGGATGGGCTGCAAAACCCCTGACAAGCAATGATGCTTCCAGTTTCAAAGAAAAACTTGCCAAAACCAAGATTGACAGATTTGCAACCGTAGCCCACATGCCTTACTTGCCAAACCTTTCCTCTCCAGAAGAGGATCCATTTGTAAGATCTACGGATTCCCTAATAGATGAAGTAAAAAGATGCAGCAAACTAGGAATTCCATACATTGTAGCACATTTGGGAAGTCACAAGGGTGAAGGCGATAAGAAAGGAATTGAAATGTTGGTAAGGGCATTTACAAAAGCTGCTAAAGATACACCAGACGATGTAATGATTCTTCTTGAAAATACGGCAGGTCAAAAAAATAGTGTAGGCTCTGATCTTGATCAACTTGCATCTATCTTATCCCAATTAAAACCTGCAAAGAGATTTGGGATATGTTTTGATACATGTCATGGTTTTGCAGCAGGTTATGATATGAGTACAGAGAAGGGCGCTGTAACCACACTTGAAAAATTGGATAAAGCAGTAGGGTTTGAGCGTCTCAAAATTTTACATCTAAATGACTCTAAGGGAGAACTTGGAAGCAACTTAGATAGACATGAGCATATTGGATTAGGGCAGATTGGAGAGAAGAGTCTTGGACATATCATAAAAATAATAAATCGCAAAAAAATACCAATAATTTTAGAGACACCCATTGATGAGAGACGTGATGATGTTGGAAACTTGAATAAGGCAAAAGAACTGGCTTGATTAGGAAGAATTGATGGTACCATGAACTATGAACAAATAATACAACTTGCACTGGAACGTGGATTTTATTTTCCCAGTTGTGAGATTTATTCTGATGCGCAGGCAGGTTTTTGGGAATATGGTCCATCTGGAGTCAGCCTAAAAAACAAGTTCATCGAACTGTGGAGAAGAGAACTGGTAAGAAGGGACAGGATGTGGGAAATTGATGGCTCGCAGATCATGTCAGAGAATGTCTTTGTGGCATCAGGTCATCTTGCAAGTTTTGCTGACCCCATTGCAACATGTACAAAATGTAAATCAATTTTCAGAGCAGACAAGATGATTGCAGAGATCACTTCAATAGTAGTTCCTGAAAATGCAGATCTGGAAGAATTTGATAAAATAATAGCAGAGAAAAAGATCGTATGTACCAAATGCAAGGGAAGTCTTGAGAACATTAAAAAATTCAACATGATGTTCAAGGTTGGAATAGGAGCCCAAGGAGAACCAGCATATCTAAGGCCTGAGACATGTCAATCCATCTTTGTTGATTTTCCAAGGCTGTTCAAGACAATGCGAGGAAAGCTTCCAATTGGCATTGCCCAGATAGGAAAAAGTTTCAGAAATGAGATCTCGCCACGACAAAGCCTTCTTAGATTAAGAGAATTTTACCAAGCAGAGATCGAGGTCTTTTGTAATCCTAACAAGCTTGATGATCTGGCAAAGTTCTCAGAGGTGGAAAACACCCAGATCAGGATAATGATTGATGATACCATAAAGAACATGACATGTAAAGAGGCACTTGATTCAGGCTTAGTTCCAAACAAGCTTGTGGCATATTATCTTGGCTTGCTGGTAGAGTTTTATCAAAAAACAGGAATTGATGTTGCAAGAAGCAGGTTTAGAAAATTAGGAGAAAAGGAAAAGGCGTTTTATGCTACCGTTGCATTTGACTTTGAGGTTGAAACCAATACAGGCTGGCTTGAGCTTGTGGCATGCAACTATAGATCCGATTATGACTTGAAAAGCCATGCCAATACAAGCAAAGAAAAATTTGAGGTAATGGATGATGAAACCAAGGTCTTACCACACGTGTTTGAGATATCAATGGGAATAGATCGAAGTCTCTACACCATGATAGAGCACAGACTTCGGGAAGACAAGGAAAATGATAGAGTCGTTCTTTCCCTAGAGCCATATCTATCACCAGTCCATGTTGGTGTTTTGTCACTTGTAAAAAAAGATGGGTTGGCTGAAAAGACTGATGAGGTATACATCATGTTAAGAAAAAAATATGATGCATTCTTGGATCACTCTGGTGCAATAGGAAGAAGATATAGAAGACTGGATGAAGTTGGTGCACCGTTTGCAGTTACAATTGATCATCAGACATTGGAAGACGGTACCGTCACAATACGAAACCGTGATTCAATGAGTCAAGAAAGAATAAAGATCTCAGAACTTGATTCTCATCTTGCACAGGCTACTGCTTTTCCTTAAGTTGTAAATTATATTCTAAAACAAAACAGTACACTAGGAATTTTCAGATATGAATGGGGTGTCTACTGCTCTGTATTTTACTTTGAGTGGTACATCATCCATAGCATGAACAGTTGGAATTAGTCCATTTGTAGAATCAATCTCGACTTTCCAGTTTCCACTTAGTGAATCAACAGAGGTTATAGAGAAGCGCTCAAGAGAATCATCAGAGCCAGAGTATCTCACTCTGTAAATTTGATCTCCAATTGTAACTGTTTTAAAGTTACCAGCTAGTCCCAATGTAGATTTTGTGACAAGACAATTGTCACTTGCTCCTATTATACATGTGCCATCAGATGCAGTCACTTGGAATCGCATAGTACCATCATTCACAAATGATGAATAAAGTGTAGATGCTTTTGCTATGGTATTATTTCCTATTGAGATATCATTGACAGTTACTAGTTTGGATATAGGTAAGTTGACTGTTCCAGGGAATGTATTAACATATGATGGCATAGTATCAATTGATTCTCCAGAGATCACTGCTCTTGCCTGCAATTGATATTGTGATATCTTGCCAACCGTTGGAGTCTTCCATTCTAGATTTATCATATTTTGTCCAGTGTTAAATATCTGAGATGGTGAAGTGTATACAGCAGTTCCATTAACTATCAATTCAACATATCCATAGACTGGTCCAGTAGAGTTATTGGTCAAGTACGCAGTAGGATGACCCGTAGTTCCTTCTATTCTTGCCATCTTGGCATCTAATTCTATACCACCAAGAAGAACAGGATAACTTGGTTTTACTCCAATTGTAGCAGTATCTGAATCAACTTTCTTGCCTGCATTGTTTTCTACATGAATCCAATATTTCATACCAGGTGCTTGCAGCAATTCGGATGGAATTGTTCCAGATAGCAGATATGTGCTGTTTGATATTTGTAATGGAACTACATTCATTGTGATATCATGATATTGTCCAGTTTGATTATCTTCAATTCCCATGAATCGTAGCTCGGAGACTGTAATCTGTGTTGGCGTATCTACAATTGCATATACTGAAAGTGGCTGGTTGTTCACAAATTGAGTTGTTGGCTCTAATGCAAGTTGTTTTGTTCCATTGCCTACTTGGAATTTAATATCAAATATTTTTGGTACAGCAAGGTCAATTACAGCTGGTTGTATTGTCAACTCAACTTTTGTGAAATCAAGATCCTCGCTACAACCAGTAACCTCGACTGTTTTTCCTACGGAGAATATATTGTGTCCAATTGACTCTAATGCAAGTACCTCAAATGAAGTTTCTTTTGGATTAATGGAAGCTTCGTAGACTAGTTTTCTGATTGTGGCATTGACATTTTCTTGTGCATATGGCTGATCTGCAACAAGTTTTGCAGTAACTACACCAGTAATTGATGTACGAACTATTACCATTGGATTTGTACTATTAACTTCTGTTGCAACTTGGATTCTTACAATTTGTTTGTCACATACATCATATGATATTTTTTGGATCTTAAGATAAGGTCCTGCTCCTCCGCCATTACTTGATGCAGATGCTCCGGTTCCGGATGCACCTGCACCGGTAGCCCCTCCACCTGCGCCTGAAGTTGAAGTACTAGGAGCAGTTCCAGGTGTACTTGTGCTTGAAGTCCATGTTGCAAAACCAGTAAAATGATTTGTCCAGACAATAAGATCAGATCCTACATTAATCTTGCATTCATTAGACCCAGAAGGAATTCCCAAAGTGCTATCAGAGGTACAGATAGCTGTGATTTCTGTCACTGTTGGATTAGAATGGAAGAAACCTGTGCGTGTTCCAGCCTGTCCAACAAATGCAAGTCTGACAGGATTGTTAAACGAAAGCGATACATCAGATCCTACTTTGATTATAGTTTGTGGCGTATTTACTTGATTTGGCGATGCAGGCAACGATATTGTCGATGAGCTTTGCGTGGTTGGCAGTATAAGACTTGCATCCCATGATGTACCAGTTATAGTAGTACCAGCTGGAATTGTCATTTTTACTTCAGGTAGTGTATTACCGCTAGTGTCTTTGGTAATTGTAAGTGAATTGGTAATCTGTACAGATGTTGTACTACCACTAGTATGTTTTACAGCTGTATAATTGATAGAAGGATTTGTTACTGTTGAGGGTATGGTTACATTTGAAAGTGCAATGTTATTAGTTACTACAAGCAATTCAGGCTTGATTGGATCAATAGTGATAGATTTTTGATTAGTCTCAACTAGATTTTGATTTGGCTTGAGATTAGATACTGTAGTAGTTGAGCTATTCATGGATAGATTATCAGCCATGTTGATAACAATCTGTTTATTTGTTATATCAGATATGGTAAGACCATCGCTTAGTGAAATAGCACTGGTATGAATTCTAATTGTATCAGATAATCCAACTGAGTCTGAGAGAGACATGATTGGTTGTTTGTTATATGTATCAGATAATGCAAGTGAGTCTGAGAGAGATACAATTCTTGTTTTTATTGAAGAAAGTGTTGGATCTGCGATTGATACTGATTCGGTAAATGATTTTGTGATTTGTTTTGTAGTAGTATCAGCTAATGATAATGATTCTGAAAGTGACTTGGAAGATCCCTTTGTTGATGCATCAGTTAATGTAAGTGACTCGGAAAGCAATCCAGTCTTTGCTTTTGTCAAAGAAAGGGACTGGTCTACTAATGATAATGATTCTGAGAGAGATTTGGTTGCTGTCTTGGAAATTGTATCAGCTAGTGGTAGTGATTCTGAGAGTGATGTAGTCGTGGATTGAGTTTTGGATATGGAGTCAGCTAGTGGTAGTTGTCTTTTACTTTTTGCACGAGGGCGCACATGTAAAAACAGATATCAATGCAGATCTTAGGCCAGCGTTGGACAAGCACAAATTGAAAAAAGTTTTGATAACACAACACATAGGAACTGATCAAAAGATGATAGATCTTATCATTGAGAGGGCCCAAGAGGTAGAGACATGATTACCCAAAAGGGCCAGTCAATAGAAGACAAGAGCATGGAAATAATAGACAGTGAGATCGGTTCCCATCCATATTCACCTGACGAGTGGACAATAGTAAAAAGAATAATCCATTCCACCGCAGATTTTGACTTTGCAAGAGAAAACAAGGTAGTGTTTCACAAGGATGCAATACAGAGTGCCACAGATGCATTACAAAAAGGATGCAACATCATAGTTGATGTCAATGGTGTTATCGGCGGTTTTAACAAGGATAACATGAAAAAGTTTGGAAATCAAGTGATATGCAGTATATCAGATCCCCAGGTAATAGAAGAAGCAAAAAAACTCAACAAGACACGCGCCCAGACTTCAATGAGACTTGCAGCTAAGCAAATGGACAATGGAATAGTAGCAATAGGCAATGCACCTACTGCACTCATCGAGGTGATACAGATGATAAAAGATGGCATAACGTCTCCTGCACTTGTAATTGGAATTCCAGTTGGATTTGTCTGCGCAGTCGAGTCAAAGGATGAGCTTCGTTCCACAAGTGTACCATACATTACAAACATTGGCAGAAAGGGCGGTAGTCCATGCGCTTCTGCAATTGTCAATGCACTATACAAAATCCTTGCAGCAAAATCTTGATTATTTTTTAGAATAAGAGATGCATGACTTTACAAAATTGGTAGCAATTGGAGAACCATCAAAGTGAACATGCATGTATGATGCAAGCGTATTGTATACAGTAAGGCCATCTTTTTTATCCTTGATGCCAATACCAATGGACACGTCGTATGCAAATCTTGAATCTTTTGACAACAAATCAAGTTCAGAGTAATGAAACTCGTGGCCCCTGACAGTTTTGGATTGCAAAGAAAAAGGAGAACTTGACCTAATCTTGGCACTGGTATAATTTAGTTTTAATTTCTTTTCCATCACAGTGATAGCATCAAAAAGCCCCACCATATTGGATTTTCCAGATTTGTAACTTATGGATTTTGTCAGGTACATCAACCCACCACACTCTGCATAAATTGGCAGACCATTCTCAGCATATTTTTTTACAAGTTTCTTCATGGTATCGTTTTTCTGGAGCAGGCTTGCCTTGACTTCAGGAAATCCACCGCCAATGTAGATTCCATCACATGGTGGTATTTTTTTGTCCGAGACTGGGCTAAAAAACACAATTTCTGCACCTAGCCTTCTTAGCGAGTCCAGGTTGTCCTGATAATAGAAATTAAAGGACTCATCCATAGCTACGGCTATCTTAGTTTGTATCTTCTTGTCCTTTGTACCAAAGACTTGCGGTAGATCAGACACATTTTTGGCAAGTTTGATTATTTTTTCTATTTCAATAAAACCTGCAAGCGATTTTGCAACAGACTTGATTTTCCCATCAAGGGACTGATTCTCTCTTACAGGTATCAGACCAAGATGTCTTGATTCAAGGTTGAGATCATTGTTTCTTGGAATGACTCCAAGTATTGGAAGCCCTACTTTTTTTAATGCATCCCTGCACAAGGTTTCATGCTTTTTGCTCCCGATCTTATTTAATATGACACCACAAATCCTAGAGTTTTTCTCAAAATTTTTGAATCCAAGTGCAGTTGCGGCAATAGAGCGGGCGACTTTGCTTGCATCCAAAACAAGGATTACGCTAGATTTTGTTATGTTTGCAACATCATAGGTGCTTGCAAAGCTTGATCTTCCGCTAAACCCATCATAGTATCCCATTACGCCCTCAATTACAGAAATGTCTTGATTCGAATTTTGTACAAAATTCTTTAAAACTCTGTTTTTCCCCATCATCCAGACATCAAGATTGCGAGCAACATTTCCTGAGACAGAGCTGAGATAGCTTGGGTCAATAAAGTCAGGTCCAACCTTGAACGGCTGGACCGAATACCCCTTTTGCTTTAGGCCATGGATTATTGCAGATGTTATAGATGTTTTTCCCACTCCACTTGTAGCACCCGCAAGAACAATTCTTGGAATTTTCATGCCTCTTGTTCTTTGTCGGTATTTTTTATAATTTGAAAAAGTTGTTGGAGTGCAAGTTTTGGATGGTGTGCTGCAAGTTTTAGCATGCTTACCATGCCAAAGTCGGCCTTTATGAAATTCAGAAATTCTTCAGCAGAGAGTTCACCTATTATTTCAATTTCCTTGTCCCACTCTTGATCACTTAGATTCAGCCACCTATACTGCACTTTTACTGCAGCTGCAATCTTTGATCCTATTGCTTTTTTCATGATTCGCTCGTATGATTTCAGAGATTCCTTGGATGTATCACCCTGAAGCACAGATTCGCCGCCAATTTTTCCAGCTGCTCTGCCAAACTCAATTGCATATCTTATTCCCTCAAGAACTAGAGGGTTTGCTTGTCCCGCAGAGTCACCAACCATTATGAGATTGTCGTCTATGGTGGATTGTCTGAGCCCTTCATTTGGAATCAGGCCATAATGAAACTCGACTGGAACGATTCTGCCAAGATCGTTTAGCGGTTTTGGTCTTTTTTCCAGCAATTCAATTAGGAGTTTGCTTGCATCTGCTTGGGAATTTGGTTTTCCCACTCCCACTCCAATGCGGACCTTATTTTCTCCCAAAGGAAAAATCCACGCATAGCCTGCAGGAGAGTACTGTGAGCCAACCATGAGATACCATGTATCAGAGTTGATTTTATCCACATATGCCTCGTACTCTGCACCCGCTCCAAATCTTTTCCAGGGCATAGCAATACCAAGAGACCTTCCAACAACCGAATAGAAACCACTTGCATCAATGACAAGTTTTGAATTAAAAACTAGTTCTTCTTTGAGCGAGGTAGCTTTTACTCCGCTTAATTTTCCCTTGTCATTTTTTATTGCATCAGTTACACTAGTTCTTAAAAAAATGTCTGCCCCCGCACTTGCTGCCTGGTATGCAAGAAACTGGTATGTCTTTCTCACATCCAAGACTGCGGCTTGTGCCGTATCACTTTTTTTTATTACATAATTATTTGGAGAATAAAATGCATAGTTGCTTATTTCATTATAGCACTCGGATGGTATTCCAAATGATTTTGCTTCCTTTATCCATGTTACACCGCTTGTCCTGACATTTTGTCCTATTGCCTCATCTCTTTCAAGTACGGCAACACTGAGGCCTTTTTTTGCAGCACCCCATGCTGCTGACAGGCCTGCGGGGCCTCCTCCCACAACAACTACATCATAATCATAACTTTTAGCCATGATATTATTACTCAAATTTTCCTTGTTCAATATTATAAGCTGTGGTTTTGTCAAGTCTTTGTTTTTGAACCCAATCTTTTTACCTGGCGCACAAAAAAATATTTCCAATGACAAAAGGCCTAGTCATAGTATACACTGGAAAGGGAAAGGGAAAGACAACAGCAGCCCTTGGAATGGCACTTCGTGCAGTTGGCTATGATCATAAAGTATGCATGATACAGTTCATCAAGGGTTCATGGCATTATGGTGAGATGACATCATCAAAGAGGTTAGAGCCAGAGTTTGAACTCACTGCAATTGGCAAGGGCTTTGTTGGAATAATTGATGATAAGAGTCCCATTGAGGATCATAAAAAAGTTGCAGAGGAGGCGCTCAGGGTTGCACAGGAAAAAATCAACTCAGAAATCTACAACATTGTGATACTAGATGAGATAAATTATGCAATAAATCTTGGCTTGATAAATCTAAAAGATGTTCTGGAAATTATTTCAAACAAACCAGATGATGTCAACTTGGTTCTAACTGGAAATCATGCCAAGGATGAAGTAATAGAAAAAGCAGATCTTGTTACTGAAATGAAGGAAATAAAACATCCATTCAAATCCGGAATAAAAGCAAAAAAAGGAATCGACTTTTAGGCAACAACATTAAATTATGTACAATAAATTTGAAAGCCATGACAACAACTGTCCAAGATTTTCCCGAAGTGGGAGAGATTGTGATTGCTACCGTATCAAGGATAGTGGATCAAGGAGCATATGTCTCCCTTGATGAGTTCAACAAGATCCAAGGGTTCTTGCATGTCTCAGAAATTGCCACGGGCTGGATTAGAAACGTAGCAAAGTTTCTCAAGGTAGGAGAAAAAAAAGTCCTGCTTGTAAAACGTGTAGACCCACGAAGATCCGAAATAGATTTGTCATTAAAGCAGGTATCATCTGATCAAAAAAAGAAGAAACTTTTAGAGATAAAACGCGGTGAAAAAGAAGAAGCATTAATTGAGAATCTAAAATCTCGCATCAGTTTGTCCGAGTCTGAAATTGGAAAACTAGAAAATGTTCTAGTGGAAAAATTTGGTTCTGTCTATGATGCATTTTCTGCAGTTTCAGCCAAGGGCATATCCATTCTAGATAATCTCAGTATTCCCCCAAAGGCACTAACGGTAATTGCAGAACTGGGTTCCAAGATTCAAGTTCCTCATGTCGAGATACGTGGTATTTTTGAGCTTACATGCAACAAGTCAAACGGCATTGAAATAATCAAGACTGCATTAATTGATTCCACAGCAAACAAGAAGGAGATTTCTGTGACATACATTGGCGCTCCCAAATACCGCATCACCCTTACTGCACCAAACTTCAAGGAGGCTGAAAAGGAACTAAAGCCAATTCTCTCCTCTGTTCAGGATGCAATAGAGAAAAAGGGCGGTACCTTCAAGTTCACAAGAGAAGAGTCAAAGAAGACACGAGAAGGTTGACATGCACTTTCAGATGAGAAAATGTACAGAGTGTAAAAAATACACCCTAAAAGACGAGTGTCCCAAGTGCGGACACCAGACTGTTACTGTGCATCCAGGAAAATATTCTCCAGATGACAAGTATGCAAGATACCGTATATCTGACAGATACAAGTAATTAATTTTATTTTGATGTACTATTAGATGATGATTCAATAGTAATTGTTGTTACACGTGCAGCTTCAGCATCGACTGGTTGATTAGTAGTTGGATCAGTTTTTAGTGACGCTATCTTGTCAATAACGTCTTGGCCTGATACAACTTCACCAAATAGAGTATACTGGTTGTTCAACCAAGGAGCATCTCCAACAGTAATAAAGAATTGAGAGCTTCCACTGTTAACATCATTACCACGTGCCATGCCTACTGTATATTTTGTGAAATTCAAACTGGAACTAAATTCTGGTGGAATCGTATATCCTGCATCACCAAGGCCCCAGGTGCTTCTGTCACCTTTTATCGTATTTGGATCACCGCCTTGTATTACAAATCCAGGCATTATCCTGTGGAATACAGTGTTATCATAGAAACCAGAATTGGCAAGTTTGATAAAGTTCGCTGTTGTTTTTGGTGCCACATTATCAAATAATTTCAATTTGATATCTCCAAACTTTGTATTTATAATTGCAATATTTCCGCCACTAGGTGTAGCGGTAATAGATTTTACTGTAGTTGTGCTTGAGCTATTTCCTTGTAATGTACTAATAGGAGTTGTTCCTGTCAAGGGTTTGTAGTCTGGGTTTACTTGATAGATCAAAACACCTGAAAACACACCAGAGTCTTTTCGGTCTAAGCTTGGAGACGAATACACTAGGCGTAGCGGTCCAGTTCCATTTGCAGGATATTTGATGGTTTTGGAGTAAATTGCAGTATAACCAGTATTATAGATAGGTGATTCATTATGCGTGTTTGGATCAAAGTATGTTATCGGAGTAAACGGAAACATTTGTCCAAGCAGAGTATTTTTCCAGAAATAGTCAGTTGGTGTAAAGGAATCATCTTGAAGGAACTTGGTTGAATCAAGACCCCCTATTTTCATAAACCACTGTTTCTTGCTTTCATCTCCTCCACCTCCAAGTACATAGAGGTCTTGGCCGTTTGAGACAAATTTTTGACCTACAACATAAACTAGAACATAGTTTGCGCCTGCCTTGTTGAGCATCTTCCATGCCTCATCTGGAGAAGCCATTAGCATTCTTGCAATGTTTGCTATAACGTCAGTATCGATTGTAGCATTATCAGCAAGTGTTTTTCTCTCTCCCAGAGTCTGTACCCAGTACCCATAATCCCACCAAGATGCAACTACAGAGTCCCGTGGTGTGTTATTTTTAATCCAGTTTAGAGCATCTGGCCAGTCACTAGTGGATATTGCAAAGTTTGATCCTCCATTAAGAATAGTTGGTGGAGATTTTGTTATTGAAATCCAGTTAGCATTAACAGGATACAAAGCGGGAACCAGCAACAATGCTATAACCACTGCAACAAATGCTATCTTTGGAATTGTTCCAAGCAATTCACTTGTTTTCTTTGTAGGAATTTCCTTCTTTAAGCTACCTTTCTTTGATGATTCAATGAATGCGATTTGCTTGTTTCCGCGTTTGAAAATATCTGCAGTAAGTATGGCAAGACCTATAGATGAAAGTATGATTACAGAAGTTGCGGTAAGCAATTCCAATCTAGAAAAAGTCGATCCAGCATATGCCCCGATTATACCTATTATCAAGGCAAATACAATCATCTCATTTCTAATAGAAAATCTTGACGTGTTTGGATCCCCATTCCTTTTTCTAAATACAAGCCAAATTCCAAGGCCTGCGAACAACATGAGTATAGAGAAATAGCTAAAGTTTTGTGCAAGTGTTGGAGTGGCATGCTCTGCAACTGAATCAACCAGAGGATCTTCAGAAGTCAGGAATGGATTTACTGCATTAAGATAACGGAAGCTTACGGAATGTGTAGAGCTTGAAGCCAATACTATTCCGCCAATTATTACCAGTGTAACCAAGACCAGTAGACTATTGCGTATGCGATGTTGTTCCTTACTATATTTTTGAATGAAAATTATTATTACAAGTAGTATAGCAGGACCAATCATTGCAAGCCCTCTTACACCAAACACAAATGATGGTCCAGGTCTTGCAAATAGTCCTCCAGATATTATCATAGTTATGGCCACAAACAGTGGAACTGCCCAGAGAAGGAACTTGTGATCTTTTCGTATGAAAGGCAGAGCAATAAAGAACAGGCCCAATGGAAGCAAGAAGAACTCTATTCCACCCCATGATGCAAAACCTACAGCAAGAAAGAATCCACCACCTATCAGTTTTGATATGGCAATTTTTTTATTTTCTGATTTTAACCCGCTAAGAAACAGGTAGACTCCCAATAATCCATAAAATAAACCAAGAGGTTCAGACTTGAACCATCCAATTGTTCCCCTGACTATTATCGGAGGTGATAAAGCAAAGAAAAGTGAGGCAAAAAGTCCTGCACTAGTACCGCCTAAAACACGCACCAGTGCAAATATGACTATGGCAGTCATGGAACCAAAAACTACTGGAAAAATTATTGTAAAGTCATAAAGGCTCATTCCACCACCAAATATTTTGTATAAAACTGCATCAGTTACATGCAATGGCACTTGAGCCGTAGCAAAAACGTCTCTTCCAGTTGGATACCAACTCATGGTATCATGCCAATGAACATACGCGTTTAGCCCATTATCTAGCAGATACTGTGTTGCCCTGTAATTGAAAAATGGATCAAACTCGTTTAGTTGAAATCCATAGTCAGCGGCTTGAGATCTAACCAGTGCAGAAATGGAAAATGAAATTATAAGAATTCCAATTACAAGCAGATGTCTCAAATGAAAGTTGAATTTTCTTACCGTGAATAATTTGGCATCTTGTATCAAACTAGTTTTTGATGGAATTTACTCTGTTTATTACTCTTTTGTGAGTATTTGAACCTCACAGGATTTTATCAGTTGTTTAAAGTCATGAGCATCTCTCTCACTACCAACAATTACTCCATAATGCATCGGAATTGCAATCTTTGGCTTGATCTTTTCGATGGCTTTGGCAGCCTCCTGTGCTGTCATGACATATGTTCCACTGACTGGTACAAGTGCAATGTCAGGTTTTAGATCAGACATGTCTGGAATTAGATCAGTGTCACCAGTATGATATATTGTAACGCCGTTTAATTCAAACAAAAAGCCTATCTTGTTGTCTTCTTTTGGATGAAAGGGTTTCTTGGTTTGTGGATTTATTTTATCCAGATTATATGCAGGAATGGATTTGATCTTGATTCCAAGTATGGTCTTTTCTTGTCCTGGAGAGATGCCAATTTTTTCTTTAAAGGCAAATCCTTTGAGCATATCAATGCATTCGTTTGCAGCAACAATGATTGTATCTTCTGTTGAGACATTTTTTAGATCATCCACACTTAGATGATCAAAATGATTGTGTGAAACCAGAACCAAGTCTGCTTTTTCCTGTTTTGATATTTTGTACGGATCGATTATTATCTTGATATTGCCAGTAAGGCTAAAAGAATCATGGCCAAGCCATTTTATCTTTATTCCCTTGTATTCAAACATGATCCAAATATTTCTCTACTAAAATTTTAAAGTTTACTTGGTTCAAGGACAATTTTATCATTTGCGACCGAGAGAACAGAACCACCACTTTTTTTTATTCTTATTTTAAGCTTGGCATCAATTGTAGCCACTATTCCCCCATTTTCTTTCACATAAGAAACCAGTGCATCGTCTACAGATTTTCCTGATATTGTAACTGTTTGAAAGTTTTTGATGATTTTCAGGGCATTTTCAGCAGAGCTTTTTTTTTATCATTCATGGTTATTTTTTCTAATTCTTTTACAACCATGTTTGGAACGACATACTCCAACGCTCCAATTTCTGTCTCAACACTTGAGATGTTTTTTATCCTCCTTGAAGCAAGAATTAAAAGAAAACTAGAGTCGCAGATGATTTTAACCACTTGATACACCAGCACCAATTAGTCGCCATCTTTCAGATATTCTTCGACTTATTGCAACCTTGCTGTTCTCAAAAATACACACAGGTCTTTTGAACTGTAATTCCACTGTCTTGCCCCTCACACTTGTTACTTTAGACAATAGTGGAGCAGTCCCTAAACTTAGTCTCAATGATTCACCTGTCTGTATTGCGGATACCTTGATCTCTTCACCAGAGCCCACCGCAGTATCAAATAGATTTACTTCAATTTTTGCATTGTAAGAATTTTCTGGCAGAGTACCTGGCTTGCCTATCACAGAGCCTATCAATGAATCACTTCGGGTCATGGCAGGATCAAGCTTGGTTGCAAGCGCAATCAACCCACCGGCTTTTACTTCTTTTACTATACCTGCACCTGTTCCAAGGGATGCAATCTCTGTAAAGATTGATTCGTATTTACCAGTTTTTTCATTGGCCAAACCAGGCTTTATCTCAATTTCATCTCCTGCCTTGAATATTCCTTGGATGATACTACCGCCAATAACTCCGCCTTTGATATCTTTGATTTTAGTTCCAGGCTTGTTGATGTCAAATGATCTTAGTACATGCATGACGGTGTCTTTTTTGTCATCTCGTTCAGGAGTTGGTATCGAGGTTTCAATTGCACCAATTAATGCATCAATGTTTAATTTTGATTGAGCAGATATTGGAATGATTGGGGCTTTTGCAGCACTTGTCCCTTTGACAAACTTTACAATGTCTGCATAGTTTTCCATGGCTTGCTCATAAGATATCAAGTCAACCTTATTTTGAACGATAACGACTTGCTTTATTCCAAGTGTCTGCAAGGCAAGCAAGTGTTCCTTTGTCTGTGGTTGTGGGACCTTTTCATTGGCTGCAACAAGGAGCATTGCACCATCTATCAAGGCAGACCCTGACAGCATGTTTGCCATTAGACTTTCATGGCCAGGACTATCTACAAAACTGACAACACGTGATAATTCACTTTCCTTTCCGCAATTATTACACTTGGGTGTTACAGAGTAACCCAACGGCACTTCACAGCTTTTACATTTGTAAAATGCAGCATCTGCATATCCAACTTTAATAGTAATTCCTCGTTTGAGTTCCTCACTGTGTGCACTAGTCCATACACCAGTCAAAGCTTGGATGAGAGTAGTTTTTCCGTGATCAACATGACCTGCAGTTCCGATGTTTACACATGGTTGGTATCCATATTTTTTTACATACCAATCAGGAAGAGTCTCTTTCCAGTGCACGTACAAGCTAAGAAAAGCTAATATGTTAACCTATGCCTTTTTCTCGGCAGATTCTTTTTCTTGTCCTTCAGCTGGTTTTTCTTCTACCTTGAGTTCTCCGTCAAAAAAACAATTTAGCTGATAGACTTCTTCTGTTATTGTATTTCCTCGTACAAGTTTACGAATTCGTTGTCCCTTTTCAGCATCTCTTAATCCAACACCTTTTGATAATAAAATATATTTTCGTGCACCGCCATGAATGTCTTCTCGGAGTGGAACTCCTGACTTGTCACTACCACCAGTTATCTTTAGTTTGCCTGCTTCCCCTACCAATGCAGCATCAAGTTCAGCACCAAGAGTCAAGCCCAAAAATGGTCCAGCTTCTTTTTCTTTAACCTCTTTGGTGATGGTTCTTCCTTTCTTATCAGATATGTTTAGCTTGAATGTAGCCAAGTAGTAAAAAAAATCTCTGAACTATTAATTAATCTTTGTACCTAAATCTTTTAAAAATGCAAAAGCGTTGCTATATCATTGAATGAACCAATCAAGTGTCCCCGTTGTGACAAGATAATGATTGCCATGCAAGCATGTCACATGGTATGCACAAACTGTGGGGCACATTTAGATTGTTCAGACAAGGGATCGTTTTGGTAACTAAAAACCAGGCCTGTCAAACTGAAAGTTTTCTGCCATATCCCCTACCTTTTGCCTCATCAAATTAAGATAGTCATCATATTTTGCTTCAAACCCACAGTGGGGACACTTGACACTTGTTACTTCATCATCAAGTATTGCAACTTTGTCACATTCTGGACATTTTGCATCCATGAATTAATTTGTTGATTAAACTATATAATGTTAGGTATCAAATCTCGATCCAGCGGAGTTAGTCCAGCCTGGTAGGACGTCAGCTTCCCAAGCTGAAGGTCGCGGGTTCAATTCCCGCACTCCGCATTTTATTTTTTATTTTGTATAATTTTTGTTATCTTTTCAAATTCACCCTCATCTAGGGATGGCTTTTTTGAAAACATGCTATGAACCGGACCTGCCCCATCAGAAGAGTTTCTGGGAATTATATGCACATGCACATGTGGTATCTCTTGCCCACTTTCCTTGCCGTTATGAATTGCAATCAATGCAGATGGAGAGATGGATTCAAGTTTTCCAGATATTACCCTGACTGTTTCAAAGAGATCCTTGTTGTCTAATTCGCTCATGTCCTGAACCTTTCCATAGTGATTTTTTGGAATCACAAGTGTATGGCCCCTGACAAGCGGAAAGGCATCCAAGAAAGCAAGAGAATGTTGTGTCTCGTATAACTTTTTTGCAGGAATTGTTCCGCTTATTATCTTGCAAAATATGCAATCCATTTATGTTAAATTATCAAATGAGCGTTAAATCCTTTGTGAAAAATATTATAGTTCCGATATTGCCTGCTCAATTCCAGTCCTGTCACGCGCCTCAGGCATTTGTTCAAGATATTTTTCAAAGTCTTGTTTTGCAGCACCTAGTTTTTGTTGCTCATATCTTACCAATCCACGGTTCTTGTAGATTGGAGCAAATCTTGTGGTATCAATCTCTAATGCTGCAGTATAGTATTTTTCAGCATTTGCATAGTCTTTTGTTTTCAGATAATAATTTCCAAGTCCCCTATATGCAAGGTAATATTTTGAGTTCAGGTGTATGGTCTTAGTATAGTAATTTACTGCATCGCTAGAATTTTTGTCATTTAGTATTCCTGCCAGGAGACACATGGCAGTAGAGTTTGACTTGTGGATTTCAAGTGCTTGCTTTAGTGTCATTATTGCTTCATCAGTCTTTCCCTGAAGCCTTTGTTTTTCCCCGTCAAAGCAAAGCCTGTTTGATTTTATTTTATTTTCATCAAATGTATTGATGTCTGGAAGTATATCCTGCGGAACTAGCAAGATCATCAGCCTGTCATCTTCTTGCCACTGTTCATCAAATATTTTTTCAGGAATGGCTCCTATCTTTTCAGGTTCTGGGATATAGTGAAAGATTGTCTTTTCTGTTTCATCATAGCCAACAATAAGTGATGCATGTTGCACCACATCTTTTACTCCAGGCAAGATTACAATTGGAGGAACTCCAATGTCGATCATTTTTTTGAGCTCTTTTAGGCTAGAGTTTGTGATAACACCTGAGAGACCATGTCTTTCTGCAAGTTCAACACCTTCTATGAGTATGCTGCCTTTCATGTTTGGATATTTTTTTGCAATCTCTGCAGCCTCTTTTAATGGCAAGTCCACCCCCCAGTATTTTGATACTGCGCTGACAACCAGTGGAAGACAGATATTTTCTTCTTTTACTATTGGTATCTCTAATGTATGGGTTGGGTCCATCAAGGAACCAAACAATTTGTACAATATTAATTGATGCTGCCAGATTAACGACTCGTATTATTTAATGGCAGAAAATTTTTCAAGTAGAGATCTTCCGTCCACACTCATCTCGGGATGAAACTGTGTCCCAAAAACATTTTTTCTACCATACTGGAATATCTCAAACTTGCAATCATCAGAAGAAGCTATTTGAGTAAAAGACGAACTGAGTTTTGATACCATGTATGAATGGCTTTCAAAGGCGTCAATTTTTCCGTTGCATAAAGGATTACTTGTGATGGTTTTAACTTGATGTAATCCATGGCGAGGGGATGTCATTTTTTTTATTGTTCCACCAAGAGTGAGTGCAAGTATTTCTGCACCATAACATATGCCAAGCAAGGGTTTGCATTTGTCTAATGAGTGTAAGATTAGTTTTGAGTTTATTACATTCATTTGTATATCATTTTTTCTTCTTCCAGATAATATGATGGAGGAATAATTGTCAAGGTTGGTTTGAGATACTTTAGAGAACACATGATGCTCAAAATCTGCGCCCAGATTTTTTATACATTCCAAAAGTGACGAGGTGTAGACAGAGCCATTGTCTACAACTAGCAACAACTATCTTACACCTATAGTGATATAGTGCAGTTCTGGTACACTGTCCTGTACTGCTACAGCTCCTAATTTTACCGTGCCATTTTCTTCCCAGAACAATATCCTGTCTCCATTTTGGCTAACAAAGTTTTTCACAAATTCTGCTATGAGACTCTTTGTATTGTCTAGATCAGATTGTTGTGTAAATGACACTTGGCCTTCCTCAAAGGTAAGTGGGAACTGGAGTGCCTTTGGAGTAAGTATAGTTATTTTTTGATCAGTAAGTATTGATTTTATTGTATTCACCCTCGTGGTTTCGTCTAGTTGCAATGCAACAGTGACATTAGATGGTGCAACACCACTAACCTTTGCCAAGTAAGTAGCAAATGCTTGTTGAGGAGTATTTCCTAAACCAACAAAGTATTCACCGTCAAATGCAGCACCTACTGCCGCAATTGTTCCAAGTTGTGTTACCACACCACCAGAACCTGCGGTATAAACAGGAATAAAGTAAACGTCATGATCTCCTATCTTATACAGAATGTTGTCTCCTACTCTAGGATTTCTCAGTAGTGTTTGCAGTTGGGCAAAATCAGATTCCCTTGCTAACGCTTCGCGTACTGCAGATGGTCCTAGAAGTTTTGTTTTTGAATCAAGTGGAACTTGGTAGAACTGCATCTTGCCAAGATTTGGAACATCGTTTTGTACTATCATGTAACCTGCCAAGTTTCTTCCTTGGGAGCCCCGTAGCTCAAGAGACAATAATCCAACATATGTAGGCGTGTCAAATCCAGGTGGTTTTTCTTCCACATAATAGGTTCCAAGTCCATCTGGCACTTCATAGAAATCTTTTGCCTGAATGAATGTAGAAGTATCTGTTACATGGTAAACATTGAACATGTCAACTTTCCAGTTAAAGAGAGCTTCTGGATATCGGAGTTGTTTGTCAAGCCATGATGGTATCGGGATAAACTGGTCACCATACTGACTTGTAAACATGTCAGTGAAAAAGTCATCACCTGTTTTTATCAGAGTCACTTTGCCATCATAGATATCAACTAGTGCATATCCCACTAATCTCAAATATGGATTACTAAATGACCATGGAATGTTTTTAGTATCAAAGCCCACAATCAACGGTACAAGCCAGTATGTTTTTTTCCCATCACTGACTGGAAGAATATCTAGCTGTTTTCCAAACAAGTCATACTGGAAATAAGGATATAGAAGCTGCATTCTGTCATGCACATCTCTGTATCGAATGATATGAATTGGTTCAGTTGGATATGATAAGAAGAAGTTTGGTTCAAAGAGTTGGCTGATAGGAGGCTTGACGTCTATTCCTCCACTTCCATTATATGTTGCATTATTTAGTTCTGCTGAAGTTTGTCTGTTCTGAGGATATGCAGCCCAAGTATCTGAGAATAGACCGCCTTCTCCATAGTATATCATTCTCTGACTGAAGAATTTACTGCTATCAACAATTGTTCCATTTTGAGCATTAAGTGTAAGAAAACCATTGTCAACATGAGTATAGACAAGATGCTGGTTATACCATTGATTCTCCAAGGTAACTGAGGATGGTAGTATAGGTTTCATCGATGCGGTCCAGTATAACGTATCATTGAATCGCAGAATATCGTTATTCTCAAAATCCACATATGGTATAAGACCGATTTCAGGCTTTAGTTTTGCAAATGCGGCATCCCAATCCCAGACTCTGATTTTACTTAGTAGATCATTATTTTGTGCAACATAGCTTGGAATATCGCTTACCGAAACAGAGCTTTGTTTTACTTCATGAGGTACTACCGTTATCTGGTCTAATTGCCCCAGATATCGATTTACACCAATCTGCTCTGCTTTGTATGGACCAAGAAATTCTATCTTTCTTGCATCTGCAATGCTGTTGTTTACCATCATTATGGAACCGGCAATGAGAGCAATGATTATCAGAGTAATTACACGGATGTAGATGTCGCGTTTTGAAGGAAGTATGATTACTCGAGACTTGAATTTATCAATAAAATAAAATGCAATAAGAGCAAATCCTGCAGCCAGTGTACCACCTATGGCATATTTTGTATTGTAATCAATTTGGTCTGTGAAAAACATGTTTATGCCAGCCCAGATTATTCCAATTCCAATTATTGCTTCAATTGTAGATATGTAATCTAGAAACTTTGGTTTACCCTTTGCTGCATCTTGGAGATATCTAGTGACAAGTCCAACTATATTATGAAGTCCCACATAGAGTACAAGTCTAAGACCAATTACAGCAAGTATTGGAGGAATAAGAATTGTCAGTGATGGAATCATTGGTACTACGTGTGTTGCAGCGTAGGAGGGGTCTGTAGGCGGTGTAACAAATGGAAGTGAGAATATTTTCCATACACTGCTAATAGCTAGATCATGTCCATCAAGTAGATATACAACTGCAAATCCAAACATGAGATTTGTAAAGAAGGCACCAAAAAGCACAACCTTTGTTATTTGCCAGATGATAAAGTTTGGAACACTTAGTTTGTAATCTTTGAAGCTTGGAATGGTTTCTGTTACAGAATAGCTACTTCCCCTTTTGAAAAATGTCAGGACGACATTGAGGCCATACCAAGACATTGATGATCGGTTTTTGATATTCACCCGTATCAGCGTAATAGATGCCAGAACCACTGCAGAGACCAA
>Ga0207140_1042_pt1 | contig 23750 bp, 31 predicted proteins | sample Alteio_BWMinHeat_4_FD_153528 | JGI IMG/M metagenome (GOLD analysis project Ga0207140, IMG submission 153528) | Enriched cells from forest soil in Barre Woods Harvard Forest LTER site, Petersham, Massachusetts, United States -... | ecosystem: Environmental > Terrestrial > Soil > Temperate forest >... | reverse complement strand
ATTCATCTACACAACAATTTAACTTTACATTTACAAACACTGGATATATTCCTGTCAACATTACGAGCATCAATATTAGTACAAATGCTACATCATCTTTCAATGTACTAGCCAAAACATCCGGTTCTTCTCCAGTTTCATTGACAAGTGTACCAAATTCTCTGAGCTCAACATCAGAGAGTTTTACTGTTCCAGGAACTGTAATTTTACCAGGTCAGGCGTATACTACGATAGTTCCATACCATTGTTTCTGCGATCCTGCAACAGTTACAGTTACGACATCCAGGGGAACAGTCATGAAAAGCAATCTGATACCAAATGTTGGCTGGTATAACAACCATGAGCAGTTTCGTAAAAGGATAACGGTAAACTATAACCAAGTAGTCGGAAATCCTGGACCGATTATTCTTGACAACACACAATCTGTTTCAGGAGCCACATCATCCAATCAGATCACGCTTTCTAGTTTTACTGTACACCCTGGAACTAATAGACTACTGCTTGTTGCAATACAGTCAAGCACAGGTAGTGTAATTGGCATTACCTACAGTGGACAGGCACTGATAAAAGCAAATGCCACTTCAAGTACGGTTGACAGTGAATTGTGGTATCTGACAAATCCTCCCGCAGGTTCATCTAATGTCGTTGTTACAATGTCTACCACATCCAACGTAATAGTTGGTGCATACTCATTTTTTGGTGTAGATCAGACAACTCCGATTGGGGAAGGCAATAAAAATCAAGCAGCGTTAGGTTCTAGTGTTTCGACTATCTTTTCAAGTACCTATTCCAATAGCTGGGTTGTTGACTCTGTTGCAGTTGCATCTAGCACAACTATCACTCCAAATGGAGGACAAACTAGTAAGTGGGCTTCATCTATAGGCACCACTACAGGGGGAAGCAGCTACCGAGTTATTAGCAATCCAAGCTTGACAACAATGGGATGGTCATGGATACCTTCTGTAGCAAATGCACTTGTATCAGTAGAGATACGATCAAGCGCTTTTTACAATTTTCCACTTCTTGTCAATATGACAGATACTAACCTACAACAAAATGCAAATGGCGGCAATGACATAGTCTTTACTGCATGTGATGGCATAACAAGGTTGAACTATGAGATCGAAAATTACACCCTAAGTACTGGCTCTCTTGCAGCATGGGTTCAACTGCCTCAGCTTTATAGTACACCCAATAATATTGTCTACATGTATTATAATTACAGCAAGGCTACTACTAATCAAAACTATCAAAATACTTGGGATTCAACCTTTGCAGGTGTTTGGCATTTTGCACATAGCCCAACAGCTAGTGGAAATTCGCCAGTGATAGATAATTATGTGTCAAATTACACAAATTCTACGTCACAACACCAGCATATAATAAAGAATTTTGTAGTAGGAAGCTATAACTCTAGACTATTAATAGTCGTAGCAGCTACTGACAACCCTAACACATTCAGTACTATAACTTATGGAGGTCTATCACTAATAAAATTACCTCACCAATTGGCTAACACCGATTCAGAAATTTGGTATCTAGTAAACCCACCAATTGGAACTGCTGATGTACTTGGGACACTTGATAATGCAGGTACCGGTAAAAACTATGTTACACTTGGGGCATATTCAATACATGGAGTAGATCAAACCAACCCAGTAGCTACCGTTGCAGCAGTGCGTTCCGGTACAAGTCAAACGGCTAGTGTGAGTGTGACAAATATCTATCCGAGGAGCTTGCTCATAGATGAGGTATCAGTAGGATATGGAGCACAAGCAGGGTGCTGTGTTTTCTACCATCCGCATTGGGACCTAGAAACCCCCACACAAACACAAGAAGGACTACATGCTATTGATGTTAATCATGTTACTACTGCCACAAGCTACTCTCTTCCAATACAGCCATGTACCACTACGGTATTCCAATGGCATGTTTACAGCGGTACTAACGATCAGTGGACAGATGCGGCAGTAGAAATAAAATCTAATTCATCAAGTGGCGATACAACAGTTCAAGACAGCACGTCAAATCAGAATTTTTTGAGCCCTGTTAATTTACCCACTTGTGGACAAGTACAGGGAATAATAGGCGGAGGCACAAGTTTGAACGGAATAAATCAATTTTTCACAAGAAATAGTAGTCTTGCTGGAATGCCAAAAATCAATGCTCCGCAAACCGTATCGACCTGGTATTGGGTTCCCACATCAGGTAGAGGAGCGTTTCCACAAGTTCTCTCTTCTTTGCAGTATGATCCGTCTGATGGTAGCACATCATCTGCCATTAGAACCGGTTTTCAGGCATCAACTAGTATAGATGCGTGGAAATTCTCTCCAGCAACAAACATAGCGACAACTTTGGTACCTTCACTAGGTAGTTGGCATTATGTTGTTTATACATTCAATGGGACACAAAGTAAATTGTACATAGATGGAATTAAAACGACCACCTCCACCGTTCTTCCCCCAACTACATCTCCTCCTACATCTCTTGACTTGGGCGCATCTACTAGTACAAATAATGCTAATACACTAGCACAATTTCTTAATGGTAAGATGGACGAGTTCAGATACTCTACAATAGTTAGATCAGACTCATGGATTGCTACTGAATACAATAATCAAGCATTTCCATCTAAATTTGAGACAATCGGCCCTCAGGAATCCGTACTGACTCCAAGATTCTCAAATTAGTTTAGCAAGAAATTAGAGTTTCTATCTCCTACCGTTCAAATCTGATTTAGCCTACACGCTGTATCTTCAAATTACATACGCACGTTATTTATAGAAAAAAGACCACTTTTTTCAATGGCAACGGAGGATACCGTATCCGATGATAACCTAGCAGGAGCAGTAAAGGCAATGGAAGACCTTGTCGAAGAGGCCATTCAGGTATACGAACTGGACAAGGAAAAGGTAAATGTCATAGATGATCTCTACAACTCGCTCAAAATTATTACTTCGTATCTCTCTTTTTCAGTTGATTTAGATCCTCGTCTTCTCAGCCTTCCAGAAGGCATACGGGTCGTACTGTCACCCTCTTTGGATTTGGTAATTATTAGATCTAATTATAAGACAGAAACCAAGAGGTTTGATCAGCTTACTCTGGATGAAACAACTAATGTTTTACGGTATGCGATACCTATAATCATAAGCATGGCAAGAACCGACAGGGAGATTAAAAACAAAAAGATCTCCTTTATGCGCCAAGGTGCAAAGAAGTTAAAACGCTTACCCGGTGCAAGCCAAGATGATCTAGTAATAACTGATAGTTCAGTACATGTTGAAAAGGTAGAATCACAATGATGGCAGAAATGACACATAATTTTAGGAGTATTTCAGATCTACAAAAAGCACTAGATTATAGCATAAACATCTTGAAACAAAAATCTACGGATCTATCAAATACAATTGGAGAAAAACTACGTTCAACAGACTCAACTAACGATACTGAATTGCAAGAGTTTAGAAATAAAATAGAAGGCAGTCCAAGTAACGACCTAAAAAAGAAAAAGAGTGCAACAAAGAACACAAAGAAAAAAGATCAAAATAACAATTGGCATACTCTAGAATCAATTTCCATCTATGATGGATTGGGTGCAAAAGGTGAGCTGGAGATATACTTTAAGGCATTAGAGCAAACAAAATCAGAACTTGACAGGATTACTAAGGTAAAACAGGCAGTAGACGACTTGGTAAACAAAGGATTGAAGAACGAACTGGGTTGCGTTTTTGTTCTCAACCATGGTGCACCTGCAGAAATTGCGTTTAGAAAGTTACCAGAGCGTAAGAAATTTGCCTTGAAAATGGTCTTTGATGTACCAAGTGAGTAAAATACAGTCAAAACTGGACAATGTTTCCTTACTATGTCTCATATGTTTTTCAAATGGTGTAAATTCATGTTATACGTATGCCGTGATCTATTTTACCTGTAGATGGTGTAGGGGTATGGTTTGATGATTTTCTGAATCCTTCTATTCTGCTGTGACAAGATGATGTGTGCCGGTTAGTACCTGAATCATTCTGCTGTTGTTGATAGATTTCTTTGTGGGTTGAACGTGCACTTGTACCTTGTTTTTCTCTATTTGGATTCTAATGTTGTCAAAGATGGATGCATATTTGTTAACTCTTTTGCCGTCCTGTTTTATCTCATATCCATCTACTATGAGAAAGCCATTCTCAATTAGGCTATTGATCTTTCTATAGCCTGACGTTTGAGCAATGTTGCACTGCTCCAAAATGTTTGAAATTATCATAGGCCGGTCAAGTACCGCATTCATTATGTTTTTTTTATCATCGTCGCCAAATGATTCTAAAATCAACTTGGTTAGGTGACTGTCTTCGATGACTATCCATTTCTTGTCTCCCTTCTCGCTTTGTTCTATGACAATCACGCTCTGAATAAGCTGTTTTTCTATGACTTCTGCACTTGTTCCAAATAATTCTCTCAAGACCAAGTCTAGTTTGGGAAACTCATCTACTGCCTTGGTTAGACTCATTCCATGTTTCTCATAGAGTCTTTGTTCTATCTTGCATGTTGTTTCCTGGCCTAGGCTGTCTTTTACAATCTTTGTCAGAGATTTTCCAATGAGACTGTCAAGTCCCGGCATGTATATTTTGCAAGCTAGTGCTTAAAATGCAATTGTCTGTACTACATTAGTATGACAAGATTTTTGCCTATTGGCATTCATTAATGGAGAAAAGAGCATGATTGTCAACGAACCCTCGGATCCTCATCTGGATTTAGGCAGAGCAAGATTGGCTCAGGCATGTGAGTCTGTACACAATTAAAACATACTTGGCCTTTTCAGCCTCTAGACAAGGTCTTTTGACATTGGAAATAGATGAAATGAAAGCAAAAGAAATGGCAGTGAATTTTTTTGGGCACTACCACAATATGGATGACAATGTCAATGCAGTTTTGAAAGAAAAAAGTTGGTATGTCATATTGAATGTAGAGAATTCAAAGCAAGTAGAAGTATTGATAGACACCAATAGCTGCAAAATACTGCGTTATGTTTCACTAGACACAAATCTGCACAACTTGTCAAATTAAACATAGTTTCTATTCAGTTATGCTTGGAATGGATGAAACTAGTTTCACATGGAAACCACGAACTAGCACAAGCAACAAAATTTGAAAATTATTCAAGGATTCAACCTTTGCAAATAATACCTCAAAACAAAACTTGTACTTGGTATAATTGATAAGCATCATTAATATTGAATTAATTTTTTTGTAACGGTATTGTCTATTCCTCAACGTATTGTTGTAGAAATAACTGAAATGCCAAATCTAAAAAATCCATCTCTTATCTGCGGATTTCCCGGAAGCGGTTATGTTGGAAAACTTGCAATTGATCACATGATTGAAGAACTACACGCAATTCCTTTTGCAAACATGTTCTCATCATCATTTCCTCCACAGGTATTGATTCAACCTGATGGAACAACGGACTTGATGAAAAATACATTTTACTATTCAAAGGGTACCACAAACGATCTGGTACTGTTAAGCGGAGATGCACAACCAGTGACTCCTGAAAGCGAGTATGAGATGGCAGAAGAGATAGCAAAAATTTGTGATAAACTTGGAGTAAAAACAATCTATACTCTTGCTGCATACATCACAGGAGCTTTTTCAAAATCTCCCAAAGTTTATGGAACAAGCACTGTTCCACAAATTGTAAAAGATTTTCAAAATTACGGAATATTGACTATGAGTAGCGGAAGCATAACTGGAATGAACGGCCTTATCATTGGTGTGGGAAAAAGAAAAGGGATAACAGGAATTTGTCTTCTTGGAGAAACATCTGGATATGTAGTTGATGCCAAGGCATCAAAAGTTGTACTGGAAACACTGGTAAAGATGTTGGACATCAAGCTTGATCTTGCTGCAATAATAAAAAAAGCGCAAGATACAGAACATCTCGTAAAAACAATCGAAGACCAAATGGGACAAAGGGCTGGAGTGGACTCGTTGCCAATGCCACAGCATGACAAAAAATTGGGATACATAAGTTAGAATGAAAAAACGCGGACCAATAGTTGCAATTGCTGGAGCAGTAATGATTGTAATGGCTGCATCAATTGCATATTCCGTACTTCCAAAAATGCCATCTGGCAGTGGAGGCGATTTTTTTCCGTCACCTGAAAGTCTGTTTGATACTGTATCTGATAAAGTGACAATTGATGCAGGAAATGTGTATACTTTTTCGCATACTGTAAGTACTGCTCAAGTGCCACTGATGTGGGGAGTTCACATTGTGGATTATACCCCCGATGATTCTGTGGCAATCTCAATATCTAATATCTTTGGAGACAAGTTTGGCTCGTTTACAGAAAATGACCCGATTTTTATAAAATCATTTGATGTACCAAAAGCAGATTCCTACACCTTTAATGTAGCAAACAACGGCAAGGCGCCAATTACAGTAGTGATGCTGTTTACGGAAAATCCTGAAAAGTCCAAGGCACTAACTGACCCCAACTCACCATTTGTCAAAAACATACTTCCATTGGCCGAGGCCGGATTTCTGCTAATTATTGGGATTGTTGTAATAATATCTGGTGCAATACTTTCCGTAGTTGATTGGAGAAAAGGGAAGAATCAGTCCAGCAGATATATCTAGAATTCTATTACTACTAGTTTTCCAAACTTTCCTACATTGAGTGCGTTTTCGCCTCTAAATGTGGAAATATATCCATTCTCGATTCTTACTTTGGAACCTTGTTTTACCATCTTTATCTGAGCATCCCATAGGCTAAGCTTGATCTGTCCGGTTTCATCTTTTAGCTGTGCATCTGCAACCTGAGCTTGTCCTCCAGTTTTGAGGTTGACAGTTCTTGGTTCGCTGATGCTCTCGATTACGCCTTCTATTGGCTCTAGCTTGTTTTGTGGTCTGTTCAGTTGGTCTATGCTTGGCATTTGAGAAAATTTTCCATTCTCAAATAATAAGTGTTTTGATGATACTTCTGGTTAGATGTCAACATCTGATAACTTGTCTGTGCCAAGATTCATCCCTAGATTATGTTATTGTTCAAGAGATATTGCAAATTGTTGGCATATTCTTCTTTTGAGATCTCATCCTCTGCAAACCAGTTGGCATTATTTTTCATCCATGCTGGGAGTTTCAGTTCGGTGTCCGCCACGGTATCTGATTTTATAATTCCATGTTCTACCAAATTCTTGATACTCCATGAATAGTCTATGTCCCTAATCTGTCCATCATGCCACATCTTTGAGGCATCTTTAAACCAGACTGGAATTGTCTTTGAAGGTACCACATCAGTTGAGGATTGATTGGTATGTTTAACAAATGATTCATAGTTTTCACTTTTAGCATAGCCAAAAGATTTACCTCCTAAATATTTGGCATAGAAATGAAATGGATTCCCGTTATCTTTAGGAACTGCTTTCCATGGAACTGAAAACTTGCCATCAGAGTCAGTTGTGGTAATTGCAATAATTATGTTAGGGCGTATGAGGTAGCTAGTATCGTCTTCTATGAATATAGTACGGTGAGGAATTGCAGTGCCATTGGAACTAGTCAATTGACCTGAGAATGTGACTGTCGAGCCTTCTCTAAGCCCTCCACTTACAGTATCTAAATGTAAAGTTGCATAAGATGTTGCATATGCAATTGGTATACCTAGTGACAGAAATATGATGGATGTAAGAATGATTTTTCTTAATTCCATTATTTTTCAAGTACAGTATTATTCTATAATAATACTCTTGAAGCCAATTTGATCAAACCCTCAATTATTTTGACCTGGTCATCTTGTAACTTTCAATTACAGTAACCACAAAGGCTGCTGCAAACAAACCTAATGGCATTGATAACCACATTGCTTGCCTAAAAAATGCGAGATTTACTGTTTCTGCTGTAAGGATGCATGCACTTTCGGCAGTAACTAAAATGTAAAGGCTAGTCTTGATGACATGTTTTAGATTTGGCAACTCGTACAAGTGCGGAATTATCTTCATCCCAATGCCGCAGTATCGAAATGTATTCTTGAGATTTGAAATAAAACTGATATTGCTTCCCTGTTCTAGGGCAGAACAGCATGCACCCAATCCTTGTTTTGAATTATATCTTCCAAGTATAGTGCAAAACGTGGTCAGACTTGCAAGGCCATACCCAAGTGCATACGACATTACTATACCAAATATGTCGTGATAACCAAATAGAATAAATGAAATTCCCTGTCCTACCTGGGATGATAAAATACACAGGACTATAATTCCAACAGCAGAAGGATATGACTTTTTGACTTGATTAAAAAATGCCGTAGATTTTTTTATTTGCGGAGTTGAAGCACAGCAACAAGTTCCTGTAGGGCAAATTTTGCACATGGACTCTTCGGTACATTTACAGTCAGTACATGAACAGTTTAGCAATACATGATTATACTTGCAATTAGATATTAACACTTTTGGATTATACAGTCTTGTCTGTGAATAATCCATAAAAACAAGGATGTGCACCTAAATGGAATGCTAGACGAAAATAAAGTAAAACAAATCATTGAAGAAGAATTCCAAAGACTAGTAAGAGAAAATCCAAATGGTGTTAATGGTTCCATCGAAGACAGACTACAATCATTAGAGGATAAACTGGAAGAGATACAAGCAAAATTAGGGATGTAGAAAGTTTCTACTTGGAAATTATCTGACCTTTTAGCCACTGTGCAACCTGTTTTGTTGCCTCATTGTGTGACATGTCAATTATTGGCAAGAGAACATTGTTGTTGCTGTTCTTCAGGTACTGCTTGTATTGTGGCATCTCGGTGTATTCAATTGCAGCAAAGTGTATCTTGCCTTCAATCTGGTCCTTGATTATTTCAGGTGTTGGAGGAAAGCCTTGCGGTTCGTATAGTATTCCATCTGCCCAACGTGCAGGTGGCGCAGAGCTACCTAATGGAACGTTATTTGTCTTGATGCTCAGAAAATCTTCAATGCTATTGACTTTGACTAGCTCATGAATTATTATCTCAGTTATTGGCTGGTGTCTGATTATTACCATGATTTTAAAGCAACCAGTGTATCATTTAATGGATCCGATCTGCTTTTGAATTTAATTTCCAGATTTTATCTAGTATGACTGTAAAACAAGAACAATCATTACGATTGTAAATGCAGTAAAAATAGAGCCAATCCCTATTGCCAACTTGGTGTTTCTGCTCATGTTTTCCTCTGTCTTATTCTCTAATTTAAGATATCACATGATTATTCAATATAGTAACTTGGATCTAGTTTTTCCAAACATGATTGACTTGATCAGATTTTAAATAAGGTGACAATAATTCCAATCTACATGAGTGAGCAGCCAAGACAGTTTTTCAATTTTTCATTTTTTAAGGTAGACCCAAAATGGAGATGGATGGCAGACATGGCAAAAGAAGAGTCTGCAAAAGAAGTTGAAATTATCCTTAAAAATTCCCAGATAAAGTACAGGACATATTCCACTCTGGGGCTTCGAGACGATGCAGAATTTTTAATCTGGTTTGTATCTGATTCAGTTGAAAAGATCCAAGATGTCGCATCAAAACTGTACCTTACAGTCTTTGGAAAATACATCATTCCTTCACATGTTTACCTGTCCAGCACAAGGCCTTCCATGTATGCAAATACCCAGGCCCCAAAGGGCTGGATTGGGGGAGAAGAGCAGAAAAAATATGTCATCGTATATCCTTTCATAAAAACACGAGAGTGGTATCTGCTGCCGCTTGAAAAAAGAAAAGAGATGATGTCTGAACACATCCAGGTTGGACACAAGTATCCAGAAGTCCAGCTAAATACAACCTATTCATTTGGAATTCATGATGAAGATTTTATGCTTGCATTTGAAACAGATACCTTGCACAAGTTTCAGGATCTGATAATGGACTTGCGAGAGACCCGAGTCAGTGGATACATTGCAGTTGACACACCAATGATTGTCTGTGTCAAAAAAGATATTGTTCCTTTGATAAGGAGCCTAGGATAATGAAGGCACTAAAAGAGTGGGCAACTGTAATCACTGCACTTGAAAATGGAGACCAAACAGTCTTGCTTCGAAAGGGAGGCATTCTAGAGACTGCATCAGGGTTTCAGGTCGAGGACAAGAAATTTGTCCTCTTTCCCACGTATGAACACCAAGACAACTCTTCTTTGAAATCACAATTTTACAGATATCTTGCAGATGTAAGAGAACAAAAACCCCGTGATGGTTTTAACAGGATTACATCTTATGCTGAGGTATTAGCAGAGCATGATGTATCATCTATGGAAAAAATTGAAAAACTGTCAGACTTTCACATCTGGAGTGAATCGTATATGGTAGAGAGGATGAACTGGATGCCGCAAAAACCAATGACTGTAATATTTCTCAAGGTGTACAAGATTCCACCAGTGGAGATTCCAGTTCTTCCAGAATATCACGGTTGCAAATCTTGGATAGAATTAAATGTAAACGCAGAAAATGGATCAGCTGTTTTAAATGATAAAGATCTACAAGAAAGATTATCAGAGTTTAGGGGAATAGTAAATTGAAATATAGAAAACTAGGAAAGAGCGGAATTGATGTATCTGAAGTTGGATTTGGTACATGGACACTTGGACTTGATTGGTGGGGCAAAAAGATCGAAGATGATGAAGCAAAGAGGATGCTAAAGCGCGCATTTGATCTAGGGATTAATTATTTTGAGACTGGAGATATTTACGGAAGGGGAAAAAGTGAAAAACTAGTCGGCGAAGTCTTCTCCGGAATGCGAAACCAAGTTGTTTTGTCAACAAAATATGGATATGACATTTATTCAAATGAGCAAGAACAGGTTGGTCACAAGGAACTTCCACAAAAATTTACAACTGAATTTACTGACTTTGCATTGAAGAAAAGCCTAGAGCGATTACAAACAGATTATGTTGATGTCTATGGATTGCACAATCCAAAGATTGGAACTATACGGGACAAGAAAATTTTTGATTTTCTGGATAAAAAAACAAAGGAAGGAATAATCAAAAGTTATCAAATTGCACTTGGTCCTGCAATCGGGTGGACACAGGAGGGAATCGAATCTATGAAGATAACAAACACTGCTGCAGTGCAGACTGTCTATAACATTTTGGAGCAAAATCCTGGAAATGTATTGCTTGAGGAGGCAGAAAGGAATAATGTCGGAATTCTTGTTCGTGTGCCTGATGCTTCTGGTATATTGACAGGCAAAGTTACTGCAGACACAAAGATTAGCGAAAAGGATCATCGCTCTGTGCGAAGCGGCAACTGGGTACAAGAGGCACTAAAGAAGGTGGACCAATTGATGCCTATTGCAAAGAGAAATGGACTCAACATCACAGAACTTGCAATCAAGTTTATTTTATCACAAAAGTCTGTCTCATCTGTTCTGCCAACCGTAATAAGTGAAGAAGAGATTGAGATGTTTTCTGCAATGTCTGATGGAAAATACCTAAGTGACGCTGACAAGAATGAAATAATTGGACTATTCAACCAATGGCCATCATATGACTTGAAGGCATCAGTACAGACTGCCTAAAGATAATACAAAATAAAACAAATTATATTCAAAGAGCAATTAACAAAAACGAATGGGTCCTACTCAAAAAAAGACATCAACCATGACATTTCGAATAGATGAAGATGTCTTGAACAAACTTCGCTCTGAATCTGAACACAGGGAGACCAGTCTTAATACATTTGTCAATCACATATTCAAAAGATATGTCGAGTGGGACATGTTTGAAGCTAAAGTGGGAATGATTCCAATTGCAAAACCAATCATTGTAGAACTTTTTGGAAACCTGACCCAAGATCATATCATTGACATGGCAAACCGTATCGGAAAAAACGTGGTAAGAGATACTGCATTATTCATGCAGGGTGATTTTAATCTGGATTCGTTTATCTCTTGGTTTGAGGCACGAATGCGTGCGTCCTCAATTGAGATAAATCATAATATGAAAAATAATGTTCATACGTTTATCATCAAGCACGACCTTGGCGACAACTGGTCGCTGTACCACACTACTGTTCTTGGACTTATTTTCAGAGAAGTCTTGGAGAAAAAAGTTGATTTTGAGTACAACTCTGGCATGATGTCATTCAAGTTTACCGAATGAATAATTGCAAATAATTGCAAACGCTTGCAAATGACTTCACTCTAATCACTCTTGTTATATCTCGTGGTACCATATGATTACCCATGCAAGTATTGCAACAAGGCAGAACACTAGAGGGAAAAGATGCAGACGATATTTTAAAAATAATATCAAATGACCAAGCATTACAAATACTTCGGTCTACAATTGGTACACCAAAATCTGCATGGGATATTAGTATCATATCTGAAATTCCGCTGACTCAGGTGTATAGATGGGTCAAAAGGCTCCACAACTCTGGTCTTGTGCGTGTCTCAGGGGATACAAACTCGTCTGGAAAAAAGTTCTTCATGTACCAAAGCAAGGTAAATGCAATCAAGGTAACACTGACACCCACTACTGAAACACTAGTTGAGCTCTCCTAGAAATTATATCATACAGTGATTGGATCTTCAATGTTAAACTCGTGCTCTACAAAATATTCTACTCGAGTTTTCTTGAATTCTCTTGAACTAAATAAAATCCTGTATTCATCAACATTTACCTGTTTTTGAATCTCTTTTGCCATGTCTTCTGCTTCTGCAATTGACTTGCAGTGTACCATTGAAAATACACTGTATGGCCAGTCCTGGTATACAGGTCTCTGATAGCAGTGGCTTATCTGTGGAAATGCACCAAGTTTGGCACCAACTTCCTCAATTCTTTCGTCTGGGACCTGCCACACTATCATGCCGTTTGCAGTAAAGCCTACCTCTCTATGTCTTAATATGGCTGCAAACCTTCGCATTATTCCAGTGTCTTCATACTGTCTTACTTTATCCAATAATTGCTCTTCGGTTATTCCAAGTTTCTGGGCAGATTTTAAAAATGGCCTTTCAACTATCTCCAGATCTTTTTGTAGTTCTCGGATGTAATCTTTCTCTTGGTCTGTTGCAACAAACTTGGTATCAACAATTTTCTTCTTCTCCTCTGATGGTTTAATGTCAGATTTTTTTTCCTCTATCATCTCAAGCTTTACTCCTATCTTGAAGAGCTTGATTGTAGGAAGCAGCCTTGTCTTTTTAATTCCGGGTAACTTTGAAAATTTGTCAATCTCTGTCTTCAGATCAGATCCCGGAGGAACTGCAAGTGTGAACCACAAGTTGTATTCATGGTTTCTCTCATAATTGTGACTTACACCTGGGTGTCTATTTACCTGATTTGCAACATGGTCTAGTTGTTCTGGCTCTATTGCCATTGCAACAAGTGCGCTCTTGTATCCTAGTTTTCGTGTGTCAAATATTGCGCTAATCTGTCTGATTATTCCTGCTGCCTTGAGGGCAACAAGTCTTTGCATCAATTCTTCATCGGATAAACCAAACTTTTTTGCCATTATACCATATGGCTTTGGAACCAAAGGAAAAGTCCACTGGATCTCGTTTAGAATTTCCTTGTCTAACGTGTCCATGTTACAGGAAAAGACCAGTCTTACAATTAAAAATGTTGCCTAGTTTCTCATAGAATCTATAAATATCATTTCAAGTCAGCGAGATCCGTTGATAGTTGATCTAAATCTTCATGGAGATTTGGTGATTGTAGTGGGAGGAGGAAATGAGGGTTTAAAAAAAGTAAATACGTTGTTGACCCAGGACTGTAAAATTCTTCTAATCAGCGATTCCACTAACAGGCAAATTCAAAACTATGTCAAGCAGAAAAAAATATCTTTTAGAAAAATGAGGCTTGACAATGCAAATTTTCTAAAAAAATACAAGCCATTTATGGTACTTGCAACAACTGATGACAAGGAACTTAATCGCAAAATTGTACAGCAAGCAAAATCAATGCGATGTTATGCATATGCCGCAGACGATCCCGAAGTAAGTGACTTTGCATTTGGTTCTGTAATTAACATAGCAGATACTGTCCAGATTGCAGTATCAACTGGGGGTAAAAGCCCTGCCATGGCAAGAAAACTAAAACTCCAGGCAGAAGAGATCTTCAAAAAAGTTGTAAAAAAAGAGGACATTTACCACATAAAATTACAAGATTTTGCAAGAAAGGCAGTCAAGGACAAGATCGCAACATTTCCTGAGCGAAGAAAGTTCCTCTATGGCGTCATGAATGACAATCATGTTAAACAATTAATACGAGACGGAAATCTAAAAAAAGCACAGAAGCGGGTTATGGAAATGCTAGGTGAACTAATCTGACAAGTGACGTAATTAACGCCAGGGTTACTTTTAAGAAATCGCCAATTCACATGCTGGAACGATTCACTTTTCCAAATCTAGATTCTGCATACGAATCATTTCTAAAGCATTCCGGATTGCAAGAATGTGTTATACTACAAACATGTAACAGGGTTGAACTATTTGGATGCACAAATTCTGCCGATCTTGGTAAAATAAAAAAGACTTGGGCATCAGTTGCAGGACTGGAAGAAAATGCATTCAAGGAAAATCTTGAGATAAGCAAGGGAACTGATGCATATGCTCACCTGCTAAAACTAACATCCGGTCTTGACTCTCTTGTAATAGGTGAAGAGCAGATACTTGGCCAGATAAAAGAATCAATCAGCACGGCAAAGGGACTCAAGGCCTCTGGAGATAATCTCAATACATTATTTGATAAAGCAATTAAAATTGGAACTCGGGTACGACAAGCAACTGGAATCAGCAAGGGAAGCTTGTCCATTGGTTCCATGGCAGTAAACCTTGCAGAGCAAAACATTGACGACCTAAAATCAAAGCATATCTTATTGATTGGAACAGGCGAGGCAGCAAGCCTTGTGGCAAAATCACTCAAAAAAAGAGAGATTGATTTTCTTGTCACAAGCAGAACATTTGAGCGCTCAAAGGCTTTTGCAGAGACCGCTGGTGGCACACCAATGCCGTTTGAGCAAGCTACTGCAAACTTTAAAGAAATTGACGTATTGTTTGTTGCAACAATTGCACCATATTTTCTTGTCACACATGACCGAGTAAAAGAGGCAATGGAATCAAGAAAAGATAGTATGCTGATAATGGATCTCTCAAATCCTAGAACTGTAGATGACAAAGTATCTACAATAGATAAAGTCAAGGTGATGAACTTGGACCAAATTGCAGAGATGGTAGAAAAGAACATGAAAAATAGAATGGGTGTAGTATCATCAGCAGAGCATATAATTAATGAAGAATTACCTGTAGTAGAAGCAGCAATGAAAAGACTTGAGGTAGAACCTATTGTAACTAATGTCTTCAAGGAGATAGACCAAGCGCGAGTAAAGGAATTGAAAAAGGCACTTCAAATGCTAGGTGAAAAAGACGAACAAAAAATACGAATTATTGACCAGCTCACACAAGCAATTGTTGAGGATATCATGTCAATTCCAATGAATAATCTCAGAAAGGCCTCAGAGCAAGGGGATGCTGAAATTCTAAAAACTGTTACAAGACTCTTTGATTATAAGACAAGAGAGTAACAAATTATATTTGCTAAATAGGGTGTTTTGTGTATAATGTCTTTTCCCAATCTGAGACTGCGACGTCTTAGAAAAACTGGCAAAATTCGGGAACTCTTGGAAGAAGTAAGGTTGTCACCAAAGGATCTCATCTGTCCAATATTTGTTCAAGAAGATCTAAAAGGAAAGATTCCAGGAAGCTCAATGCCTGGCATGGAGAGGCTTTCGCTTGGTGATGTAACTACCGAAGTCAATTCAATTGCCGAACTGAAAATTCCTGCAGTAATGGTATTTGGAATACCTTCACACAAAGATGATAGCGGTACTTCAGCTTTTGATCAAAATGGAATCGTACAAAAAACAATTTCTGAAATAAGAAAAAATCTCGGAAACGATATTGCAATAATGGCTGACGTTTGTCTTTGCCAGTATACAAGCTCTGGCCACTGTGGACTGGTCAAGGGTGACAAGATAGATAATGATTCAAGCCTTGAAACTCTGGCAAAAGTTGCAGTCAGCCAGGCCCAGGCTGGAGTTGATGTTGTGTCCCCATCTGCAATGATGGACGGACAGGTAAAAGCAATAAGACAAGGCCTTGATGATGCAGGATTTTCTGATGTTGCAATCATGTCCCACTCTGCAAAGCATCGCTCTTCACTATATTCTCCGTTCAAAGACATGGCGCACTCTGCCCCACAGTTTGGAGACAGAAAGACCTACCAATTACCATATACCAATCCCAAAGAAGCAATGAGGGAGGTAAAGACTGACATTCAAGAGGGTGTAGACATTGTAATGATAAAGCCCGCGCTTGCATATCTTGACTTGATCTCAATGACACGAGAAAAATTCAATGTACCAATTGCAGCGTATAGTGTATCAGGTGAATATGCCCTTGTCAAGGCTGCAGCCATGGCAGGATACATTGATGAAAAAGAAGTTACACTTGAGATTCTCACGGCAATCAAGCGCGCAGGTGCAGACATGATAGTAACATATTTCTCAAAGGGTGCGGCAAAGGCACTCAACGAGAGATGAGAGAAGACCAGACCTTTGAGATAACACGTGCATATGACCTACTGCCACATGTAGTTGGCGCAAGCTGGGCTTCCATCTGGTTTAGGATGAATAAAATCCACCGACCTTCGATAGAAGCATTTCGAGAAAAAGTAGCTGAATATTTTAAAATGCTAGAACCTCTTACAAACGCATTTCCACAAGATGAAAAATTCAAAGACATGATTGCTTACATCAAGGATAAACACGATGATGAAATTCGAAGAATCTTAACTGGAAACAATTCTGAGATTGAAAAAAGATACAAGAGATACATCGATTACGGCTAGATCTCTTTTTTTAATTCATCTAGAAATTTTTTCATTATCTTGGTCCTTTTTACAGCTTCTATTTTTCCAGTCCTTGTGTTCATTGTTTTTTCCAAAAGCAAAAGTTTCTTGTAAAAATGATCAAGCGTCCAGGATTTGTCATCTGGAGTGCGTTTTTTACAAAATGGATCGTCGCTATTGTAAAATGGTCTTTTTTCTGCACCGCTGACTGCAAATGTCCTTGCTATGCCAATTGTACCTAGTGCATCTAGCCTGTCTGCGTCTTGGAGTATCTTGCCTACCAATGTTTTTGGAGTGATGCCTCTTGAGAAACTATGGTCCCTTATCGCATCAGATATTATATTAATTTCATCTTGACTGAAATCATATCTTTGTAAAGTCTCTCTTGCTTTTTCTGCACTCACTGATGAAGAGTTTTTTGAGCGAGGATCTGATTTTTTGTATGATACTATATCATGTAACAATACCGCAGCCGTTATCATCCTAATGCTTGCCTTTTCTTTTCTTGCAATTTTGGTTGCATTTTTGAGCACTCGCAAGATATGCTCAAAATCATGGGCTGCGTCATTTTGCGTCAATCTTTTTTCTACATGTTCTCTTAGCTTTTTTATCTCCAATTTGGTTCTTTGATGCAAATTCATTTTATAAATTGAGGTCTTGATGGTGTAGATAATACCATGCCTGGATGAAAATTTATCAAATATGACACTAAAAGGCAAATAATTCCAAACAATTTGATCCTAGATCCCAGTTATGCAAAAAAATGACTCAAAGTGCAATATACTTATAAATTAAAATCACGTATAGATTATGTGAGTACCAAAGCGTGGAAGTGTTATCGCTGTAATCTTGTTTTTACAGACGAGTCCCACGCTGCTTTGCATGAAGATCTGTCAAAGCATGGTGTAACCGAGATACAGATAGTAAAAGTATAGAAACTAAAACGCAATAGTATCACTTGAGGTTTAGCCAAACTATGTCATACTCTAACATCTCCAAGATGAATTTTGAAGTCTCTGAAGAGCAAAAGATCTTTCTTGATAAAATAGACCGGGTCTGCAGATCAATCCGAGATCATGAAACAAGATGCTATCTTGATGAGAGAACAAACGACAGGATTATTCCCGAATTTGGAGAGATTGGAATGCTTGGATGTCCGATATCCAAAAAATATGGAGGCCTGGGTTATGACGTTCTGACATATCTTTTTGCAATAGAGCGAATTGGAAGAGAAGGAAACTCGCTTCGCACATTTTTCTCTGCACATGTATCCATTGGACAAATGGTGATACAAAACTGGGGAACAGAGGAGCAAAAAAAGAAGTATCTGACAGATACCACAAACGGTACCAGCATAATGGGTTTTGCACTGACAGAGCCTGATGCAGGAAGCGACCCTGGAAGAATATCAACAAAATTTGAGGAGCGTGGAGACAATTACATCATCAATGGAACAAAGCACTGGGTGGGAAACGGGACATTTGCCAAAGTCATAACAACATATGCAAGAGGACCTGATGGAAAGATATCTGCATTTATCATTGATACAAACTCTAAAGGCTTTCAGGCTGAAGAGATGAAAAATAAAATGGGACTGCTTACTGTAAAAAATGCCGAGATTACTTTTGAGAACTGCATTGTTCCAAAACAAAATCTTCTTGGAAAGATTGGAAATGGCCTCAGTGTTGCGTTTAGTGCATTAATTGATGGTAGGCTAAGTGTAGCAGCAGGTGCTGTGGGCGTAATGAAAGATTGTCTTGATGAATCAATCCGATATTCTCAAAAAAGAGAACAGCATGGTTCTGTTCTTGCAAAAAAACAATTGATTCAAGAACATCTTGCCACAATGATTGTAAACATTGAAAGTTCCAGGTGGCTTGTATATCGAGCAGGTGCTGCAAGACAAAAACTCCATGATTATACAGAGGACCTGAAAGAAAAAAACACAAATTGGCTAGATCTTCTCAACAGGGAAAACAAGGAATATTCTGTACTACGAAATAGGGCAGACAGGCTTGCAGCCATTGCAAAATTACATGCTACAAACGCCGCCTTTGACTGTGCAAACAGGGCAGTCCAGGTCTTTGGCTCATATGGGTACCAAAAAACAAGCCGGGTGGCACGACACTTTCTTGATTCAAGGGCAATTGTAATCTATGAAGGTGCAAACGAAGTGCTCAAGCTAAAGATTGCGTCACTTGAAATGGGTGACAAGTATGATGCATACTAGGTCTTCAAAACTTTGTGCATTATATCAAGACCTTCGTTAACCTGCTCTTTTGTAATTATCAGTGGCGGTATGATTCTCATTGACTTTTGACCTGCCCCTAACGTCAACAAGCCATGCTGGAACAACTCTGTGAGTTTTTTGTCGCGACGCACAGATGAATCAAACTCTACTCCAACCATCAGTCCTAGCCCTCTTACATCTGTGACTCCTTTTTTTCCTACAAGTTCGGACAAACCATTCTTTAGTATGCGGCCCATCTTTGTTGCATTCTCAAGCAACTTGTCTCGTTTTATCACATTTATCACCTCAGACCCAACTGCCATGTCAATTCTGTTTCCTCCTCCCCATGTACTTGACAGTACAGATCTTTGACCTGGATCAAATTTTTTACTAAATGCCGTGGCACCAATTTGTAATGCCTTTGCAGTGCTCATTATGTCTGGTTTGATGTTGTAATGCTCAAATGCCCACCACTTGCCAGTGTGACCTATTCCTGACTGGACTTCATCTAAGATTAGGGGAACACCATATTTTGTTGCAGCCTTTCTTAGATTTGAAATGAATTTTTTGCTTGCAACATTGTATCCACCTTCTCCCTGTATTGTTTCAGTTAGGATAAATGCAATCTTGTTTTCCTTTAGAAGATTCTCTGCAGCATCAATTTCTGGATCGTCGTCTTTTATGCAAAACTTGATCCTCTTTGATGGAAATTCTGGAAAGTTGCGTTTCTGGACAGGTCTGCTAAATGTAAAACTCAATGCACCGAGTGTTCTTCCATGAAATGCACCTGTACAAGAAATACCAGGAAGCGGACCCATCTTTTTGTATGCAATTTTAATTGCGTTTTCAACTGCTTCTGCACCGCTGTTTATGAAAAATGTCTTGAAACCCTCTGGCAGAATGGTTGAAATGTTTTCTGCAAGATTGGCATGCTCCTGGCAGTAAAAGTCCTGGCCTGCTATCTTGTATGTACCATTTGATGAATACTGGGCAAGTGTCTCAATGATATCTGGATGTGAATATCCTAAAGGGCATGCACCTATGTTTGACGTAAAATCAAGATACTTGTTACCGTCTACATCTTCAATGGTACAATTGTGACCGTGTGATACCACCAGGGAATACATGAATGTAGAATCATACGCATGCTTTTTCATGGTATCAATCACACGCATGGCTTTTGGTCCAGGTATGGATCTTGGTTTCATATTTGATATGGTATAGAAAAATTTTCTAATAAACACTTGGCATAAAATGTCATGGGTGAAAATCACCGGGGATATGACGAGCTAAATCGTAAACAAAGGCAGAGAAGAGAAAAGAAGAAAAGAAAAATGCAGAGGGTGGGATTTGAACCCACGAACCCCTAAGGGAAGGGATATCTTATAGAAGATCTTGAGTCCCTCTCGGTTGACCGGGCTTCGGTACCTCTGCAACGAGAGATCCCTTTACTGAATATATAACTGAAACCGTACCTGTCTTGATTTTTGGATATCTTTTACTACTCGCTTACAATTTTTTCTGACATGGCAGGCATGGTATAGAAAAACTCGTCCTCAAAACCATAATCCTGCTTTCCAGTCTTCCTTAATGCTTCAAAATATCTCATACAGTTTGTGTAAAACTCGTTTGATCTTGGTTGGTTGTCTATTTGCATGTCTAGTGGTTAAAAAAATTGGGTTTGTACACCGATGTAAGAAATTTTAGACACTGTTATTGTCTTTTTTTTATTACTTGTATGGTGAGGCCTTTTTACTAGTCTGTGAGACTTTGGATAAACTCAATGTGGCTAGGAGCCCTCATGCTTTCTATTATATTTTCAATTTTGCCATCTAGTCCGATAAGGTATGTCATCCTCTTTGTATACATGCCAAGTATGCCTGTTGCATGATATGATGCGGCTACTTTTTTGCCCTTGTCTACTAGCATCTTAAAGGGAAGATCATGCTTTTGGCAAAAATTCACATGTGATTCTTTAGAGTCTTGGTTTATTCCAAAAACCTCATACTTGTCTGATATTTTTGGATGGTAATTTTTTATTCCAATTACTTCTGCAGTGCATCCTGGAGTATTGTCTTTTACATAAAAAAACAGGACAACTTTTTTCTTTCCAAGATAATCTGATAACTTTACTTTTTCACCGGTGTTTGATTCAAGTTCAAAGTCTGGTGCAGGATCACCTACTTTCATGTTTATCTAAAATTATTATTTGATACAAAAATTTTATTCTGTAGTTTCTTGAATTCCAAGCCATGAATAGCCTTTTTGCTCTAGTTCATCGGCAAGCTCTTTTGGACCTTCTTTTATCATCTTTCCTTGTGCCATCACGTGTACATAATCGAGTTTATCCAAGAACTTGAGAATTCTTGCATAGTGTGTAATGACTATTACGGTTGCATCTTTTCTTGAAACAGCGCTTATTGCTTTTGCAACTGCTTGCACTGCATCAATGTCAAGACCCGAGTCTGGTTCATCAAGGATTGAAATTCTTGGTTGGAGTACTGCCATCTGCAAAACCTCTGATCTCTTTTTTTCTCCGCCAGAGAATCCCTCGTTTAGGTATCTTGACAGAAAATCATGCTTTAACCCAACTTCGTCAAGGTTTTTCTTGAGATAATTTTGAAACTCTCTGACTGTAAGAAAGACTTCTCTTTTTTCGTCTGCAAGTGATTTGCTTAGTGCATTGTATGCAGTTCTAAGAAAATGGGAATAGCCCACACCTGCAACTTCGGTTGGATATTGAAATGCCAAAAACAATCCTTTCTTTGCTCTCTCATCTGCTGAAAGGCCTAGGATGCTTTCTCCGTCAAGTAAAATGTCTCCCTTTGTAACCTCGTATTTTGGATGACCTAGAATTGTATATGATAATGTACTCTTACCGGATCCGTTTGGACCCATGATTGCATGAACTTCTCCTGGACCTGTCTTGAGATTTACTCCTTTGAGAATTTCCTTGCCGTCTCTTTGTACATGTAAATCCCTAATCTCAAGTATTGCCATTGTACATCATGGATGCTTTTGGGTATATAATCTAACAAATAATTAGCTTCATCTAATTGATTTGTTAGCGTCTATTCTTCGAGTTCCTTGTCCACTTTGTCTTTTAGTGACTTGTATTTGCTAAATCTCTTGTTCCAGTGCGAAAAGAAGCGGTATTCCTTTATTGCAATGACCAGCAAGATTATGGCAAATACTATGGATATTACGATGAATGTTCGTAGTCCAAAAAATATTGACCCCACATGAGATCTGTCTCCTCCTGATGACATCATGGGTAACTCTTTGATCACTGTACCATTTTGATCCACAAGTTGCATGTGCATTCCGGGCATGCGGTGTATGCCTGTAAAGTTGTCACCTAGCTCCAAATGCTTTATGTTGTAATCTGGATGGCCAAGCAGAACACCTCCAAGTATCAATGCTACAGGTCCAAAAAATAATGCGCTTGCAATAAAAATCAAGAATAAACGTCTTGAACTATTAGTGTGTGATAAAAGTTCATCCAAAATTTTCAAAATGCTGTCAGATTCTTTTTTCTCGTCCTTGTCCGGTGGAGGTCCATTTTTTCCAGATGGATTATTTTCAGGTTCTGACATTTACTAGAAACACTCCGGTTGCATTAAAAATGCTTCGCTAACTTTGTTCTTGAACATGCTTTTCACTCCTTGGAAAAATGTCCTCGTATGGTTCTAGAATCAACTTGCAAAATTCTCGCCCCTTTTGAGTCACTGCGTATTTTATTATCTTTTTATTTCCCCATGCCTGTTCTGCTCTGCTTATGAAGCCTTTTCTCTCTAGGCTCTCAAGAATGTCTTTATGTTTCATTAAATTCAAACCGCAATAACTCAAAAGTGATGTTTGATTGAGTTCGCCATGCTCTGTCAATTTTAATATGATGTCTTTTCGAATGTAAACTCGGTCTCTGTATTCGTGTGACAAGATTATTGTTCTGCCGACTAAATTACGTATTAAGCTTTTTACCTAGAATCTCTCATGAATGGCTAGACTCACATCGGTAGTACTTTTACCTTTCACTAACAATGTTCACTGACATAGTTGCACAATTTTTTATTAAACAAATGCACTGTTGATAAATAATGAATACAAAAGACCTCCTCAAGAACCACAAGATGCTTGCCATCATAATTGGTGCGGCAATCATTGCCACAGCAGGAGTGACAGCAGCATCTGCACAAGTTCAAGGGACACAGACAACCACACAGCCTCCAACAATACAAGGTTCCATAAACTTGCAGCAGACAATCATGTCTGGCGTGCAGACTAAATTCTCTACAGCATCTGATACTGCTGCATCAGCAGTAACAAATGGAAAGACAGTAGGTGGAAGCTTGACTGTTGCACAAGGATACGTTGTGTATAGTTTTCAGGTAGTTGATGACAAGAACATGGTATATACCGTGATTGTCGATCCAGCAAATGATAAAGTGTTGTACACCTCATCAGGACATCAATTTGGAATGGGTGGTTTTGGAATGGGCGGCCAGCATGGAATGAAACATAGATTCCATCAGGGCGCTAGTCCTCAAAACTCTGCTCCAACCACACCTGGAAGCACAACTCCGTCTGACAGCACAACTCCAAGCGGATCACAATCCTGATCCGAAATTCTTTTTTCCTTTTTATGATAAAATGTTTT
>Ga0207140_1040_pt1 | contig 23993 bp, 22 predicted proteins | sample Alteio_BWMinHeat_4_FD_153528 | JGI IMG/M metagenome (GOLD analysis project Ga0207140, IMG submission 153528) | Enriched cells from forest soil in Barre Woods Harvard Forest LTER site, Petersham, Massachusetts, United States -... | ecosystem: Environmental > Terrestrial > Soil > Temperate forest >... | reverse complement strand
TAAAAACAGGCAATGGACGGTTAAGCATTTGATATAGAACGACGCCTACTGCAGCAATCGCCACAACAATCACACCCATTAAAATATACAACACCAATTGATAATGCTTTCGATAGAAATTGTTATCGCGGGGTATATATTGATCTTTAATATCATCTAGCGCCATCGTGTTTCCGTCACTTAGGGTTGGGCATGAGTAATATGATGCCATCCACGGTATTTGCGTAATAACGATCTGCTGGATGAAATACAATCATATAAATAATCGCGCAAACCAAAATTAGAATGGTAAAAACAGCAATTACTAACCAACGTAATATTTTCCGAAACTGATTGCGATAAAAATCGCTCTGTAATTGGGCAATTTCATAGCGCTGTCCCAACATAGTTTGCTCCGTTATCAGACTGTTATACGTACAACTTTTCTAGTGTGATTTCGATACGATAATTGTCACTATTCCAATCCAGCGTATTTTTTTGCACAAGATGTGTGCCGCCGTACCCTGCTGCATACAACACACGCGAATCCATGCCGCTTGCCAATAAAAATTTGGCAACTTGATCTGCCTGTTGCTGTGACAAAGCCAGATCAATGCTATTTGAGCCAGTAGCGTCTGTATAAGCGGCTACCTTCACCAGCATTTTAGTATAGCCATTGATATAGCGTGCTACCAGCTTCAAGGTTGTATAAGCCTGTGGCCTAATCGTGGATGAATTGTCCTGGAAAATACGCGCCGAGGGCAGAACAATTAATATTTGATCACCCAGTACAACAACGTTCGCGCCGCGATTGGCCAATTGGTCATTGAGGTCTGTGTTGCTGTCAATAAAACCACCATACGCTGCGCCCAAAATCATGCCGATCGCCGTACCAGGAAAGAAACCAAGCGGCGGCGATAACAAGCCAGTTACCGCACCTGCCGTACCGCCAATAATTGCGCCCTTGGCTGCCTGGCTAGCATTTTGATAGGAATCACCGATGCTGCTATTGCCCGCATCATCGACTAAGTTTCTGGCGTTTTGCATGCCCAAATCAATATTGGCGGAAGTGTCGCGGGAAACATCAGAAGAAGCGCAGGACATGAGCGCAAAAGAAAGAACGGTTATCACCGCTAAAAGCCAAATTTTCTTGCTAAAGGAAATGCCGGCCCTGGCGCGCACCCATTTATCCACTGGCTTATACGTCCTCTGCTTCAGATTTATTCTTAAGAGAGGTTACATAATCACATACCTGATTTGCAATTGCCACTACTTCCTCGCTCGGCATTAATGCCGTTTCTATCGGTGGTGGATACTCAGTTGCAGACAGCATATCTTTAATAATTTCATTTGTAATTGGGCTCGCTTGAGACGCGGAACGGCCCATTAATCGCTCCAGAAGTTCGATTTTATCTTTTGCAAAACTTCTATTGATGAGTGGCGCACTAAAATCTGTGAATTGCTTGCTGCCCACCAGGGTTTTGACCGTGTCATCCAGTTCGACTTTACTGAAGATGTTTAATTTACCTTCTTCTGGCTCTTCAAAGACTTCAACTGATTCTGTTTCGGTTGCCCCAAGACGATTATGAAATGCTAATAATGACGACAATGCTCTTTCAATTGCATTGGCATCCGGTTGTGAAGCGATGGAATCAGAAATAATTTGAATCTCTTCGCCTTCATCCGCCGGCATGGCGAACGTATCACTCGTCACGAGCATTTCATTTAGTTTATCAATGCGGTCTTCGAGATCTATCAATAAACGGCCGATAGGTGGCTCAACTTTCAAAAATTGATTGATACGCATGCGTTCCGCTGGCGGCGGATTCGCAAAGAACATACGCGCGCGAATAATTTTTGATTTAAAAAAGATATGCGCTTCACCTTCGCGCTGTTCTTTCAAATCCAGTAAATCGATACGCTGCCGTTTTTCAGATGATGCACTGCGACTGTCCATGTAATTATTTAGCAAGCTGCCTGCGTTTGTCTGGAATGAATCAACTTTGGTGACATACGATTCACCGGCTGTTTTTTGGAAAAATTCCCAGGTTTCCATCGGATCTTCGAGTTTCATACAAATTTTAATGTTTGTATTTGCGCCAATGGAAGCCGCTTCTTCCTTGGATGCTTTTTGAAACGCTGGTAAATCTTGTCCCGCAAAAATAACGGAGAAACCTAAAGAACGTGCTTGCGCTGGCACCACTGCAAAACCTTTAACGGCATAATAACCATATTCATCCAGGATGCACATGTAAGGTGTCGCTGCGTTGGTTGGTTTGCGCACAATCACTTCACGATAAGTACCTTCAACCGATTCACCTAAACCGGCCGCCATCATCGCTTTCAATGACGCAATAATAACCTTGCCTAAATTGGCTAATTCATCCGGTGATTTTTCCAGTGCAGGCAATAGCACCACTAATACGCGGCGATTTAACACCACATCTTTCAAATCTACTTCAGCCAGGTTGGTACGAATGATATGTCCATACGTATCCGCCAACGAACCGAACACACGAGTCAATTGCATGGTGATAAAGCCATGCTGTTCGAGTACTTGGCCACTTTGGCGGCCCTTTTTCGAAGCATCATACCCTGGCAAGTTTTTAATGTAGTTGCGGATTGGTTCAAGAACCAGGTCGGGCGTTTCAGCAAGACTCACCGGTTCCTGATTATCACGTGGAAACATTTTATCGACGGCAATCGCTTCAAGCCGCGTCAATTCGAAATAATTACGAATGGAATTGGCATCCAACAAAATTTTGCCCTGATCGCGCATGTACACCAGCACTTTCATCAATGCTTCAACGAACACGATGGCACGACCCTTCCACATATCGCCGTCCGCGCTTTGCGTACCGGAGTCCATCAAGCTCACCACCAATTGTGACAACATGCTCGAAGAACCATTGCAAAATGGGTTCATCGTATTGGACAAACGTTTTTCCTGCGCGCCAACGACATCGCGCGCGCCCGTCATGAAATTAATAAGCAGCAAATCATCTTCGCGTCCCATGATGCGGCACATGGAGAACACTTTGGCAAACAGCGAGTTATCACCCTTACCATCGACATACAAAAAGCCGCTAGCCTGCAGCAGCGCATTAAACGACAGCGATACCAAGGCTTCTGTTTTACCGCTACCGGTTGAGCCAAACATTAACACGTGCGTACGCATGTCATCGTTATTAAACCAAAGCTCATCATTGTCAGAACGACGGTTGCCAAAAAAACTGATGCCGCGCGCCTTTCTGGGCGTGGTTGAATTGGGAAGTGTATCGTTGTAATCCGGCGCGTGAGAGCGCTGCGGCAAGCGAAATGGCAACGTGGTTTTGCGCGTGTAGGCATACAAAAATATGCTGACACCAACAATTAAAATAAAATCACTGACGGATGGAAAAGCAAATGTTGCAAATCCAAATCCAGCCATTAAGCAAGCGCTATTTACCGGGTCTTTAAAGAAATCAACAATCTTCATGCCCAGCGTACGGGTGTCGCGCAGCAATAGCTGGGGCGATAACTCATGTTGTTCTTCCAGGCCACGCAATCGCATAAATCACCTCACTATCCGGTCTTTTCATCCGGACGGTAAACGACTTCTTTCAATGCCAGTTCCAGTGCATTCGTTGCTTCTTCAACCATTGGCACCAGTAATTTTCTTCCCGCTTCTTTTTCTGCTATCCAGTGCGCAAAAATCCCGGCCACTTCAATAAACGGTGTTTGCCGGCCAACCGTATTCAATGTGTACCAGAAACGACGATCAATTGGTTTCAGCCATAAAAAATCAGCTGATGCTTGCACGCCATCATCGCGCGCGGCTTGCAGCATGGCGGCCATGACAGTCAAAACATACGCATGCGAATTAATGACTTGCTGCACCAGTTTGGTATTCTCATGTTTTTTTAACAATGCATCAATGACTGCTTCATCATATGTTTTACCCGCCGTCGCGCTCATTTTTGCCAACAAATCTGCCGCCGCTTTACTATCAGCGTTGACCCGCGCAGCAAACACAGCAAATAAAGCTTTGATGTGAATCGGTAATTTATTTGTTCCATGCCACGCAGGGCCCAACTGCAGCGCGAATATTTTATTTGCTTCACCGCGCTTTAACACAACGTCAATGCGTTCACGATGCGTTCCTTCTCCGCGTTGTACGCGCACTTCTTGCAGCAATTTATTGCGTTTGCAAAATTGCATTGGCGTCATCGCCATGGCCCAAGGGCCCACATCGATATCCGTTTTAATTAAATCCAAACCGACAACGGGTGTAATTTGCGGCCAATTTCCCTTTTCCAATTTGGCCAACTCTTTCATACTGTAAATACGCTTATAAACACGCGTGGTATTGCTGAAATACACGAGAACAGCCAATGCGAGCATAATCAGCAAAAATGGAATACGGAACGAGTCGCCTACACTCGCGCCAATCATCAGTAAATCGTTGTAACCCACTTTGGCGGGATTGGCCTTGGCATAACTAATGACTTCCCGGATGCGATCAAAAGTACTTGTATTAATCGGCAAATAATTGCTTAAGAAGGCAATAAAATCGAGTTCGTATAATTTTATATTAAGATAAAAATTAATGATTTGGCTTTTAAATGCAAACCAAGTGATACCGACCGTTGCAAATACCGCTGCAACGCCCCATAAAATGCCTGCGGAATTATCTGATTGATTGCCTCCTCCTGCTGGTGCTGCTGGCATGGCGGAAAACCTCACTTAAAAAAGCTCATCTTCCTTTAATTATATATCAACCGGACGGGGTCTTTTTTTGCTTGCCCTAGCAATCGAGCCTAGATAACCCTGTGTTTTGTCAGGATTATCTAAATCAACCGGAAAATGAGGGATCGATAATGTTTAATATTCTTCTTCTTGTTTCTGCTGTTTTTCTTTGATTTCGTCCAGTGTTTTACAGTCTATACATAATGTTGCCGTTGGACGCGCCTCCAAACGACGCAAGCCGATTTCAACGCCGCATACTTCACAGTATCCGTAATCTTTTTCACGTATTAACTCAAGGGATTCTTCAATTTTTTTCAGTAGCTTGCGTTCACGGTCGCGCGTACGCAATTCCAGACGGAAATCTTCTTCCTGGCTAGCCCTATCATTTGGATCGGGGTAATTGATCGCTTCTTCTTTCATGTGGGTTACGATTTTATCGCCACCTTCGAGGATGCGCTGGCGCAATGCCATCAAGATTGTCTTAAAGTGTTCCTGCATTTTCGCGCTCATGTAATCTTCAGTCTTTTTTTGCTTATAAGGACTGATACCAAGCACGTCTAAGCTAGGTTCTAAAATGTCTTTCTCTTTGTTGGCTGCCATAGTTAGTTCTCCTACCCTGAGATTAATTGTAGTCCAAGTTTGACACCTATACCAAAAAAAACCCTGTATCCGCAAACAAATTCTTTAAATACGTGGAATTTTCAGTGAAAAATACTCGCTCTGCGCCATGCTAATGCGTTCGTTTCCTGACAAATCACATACCGAATAGGCATTTTTGTAGCTGTCCTGGGATAAAATAGCCCGCACTGCCGCCCCCTGCCCCGACCCGTGTTCCAAAAAGAGTCGGCCATCGGCTGTCAGAAATTGCTTGGCCTGCCGGCTAATATCACGGATGGCGGAAAGCCCATCCTCGCCAGAAACCAGTGCGGCACGTGGTTCAAACGATAATCCGTCTGCATAATTCTGCCATTCCGTTTCAGCAATATAAGGCGGATTGCTGATAATGGCAGTAAAGCCGGTCATGGGCAATGCCTCGCACCAGTTCCCGCAATAAAACTGGATATTTTTAAATCCCAAACGTTGAGCATTTGCCTTCGCAACAGCCAATGCAGAAGCATTATTATCAACCGCAATAATTTCCCAATGTGGACGTTCGGAAGCGAGTGCCGCAGCAATCGCGCCGCTGCCCGTTCCTAAATCCGCGATACGAATACAGTCTGTTTTAGCAAATGCCGCAAGCACATGCTCGACAAGCAATTCCGTTTCTGGACGCGGCGTCAGCGTATCCGGTGTAACACGCAAGGGCAGCGACCAAAATTCCTTCGTGCCGGTCAGGTAAGCGATCGGTTCTTTTTGCAGGCGACGCTTTACATAAGCTGCAAATTGCGTTTGCTGCGCAGTCGTCAACAGTGTTTGTGGCCAGGCATATAAATAACTGCGCTCTTTTTGTAATACAAACGCGAGTAATATTTCGGCCTCAAGCAATGATGCATCGCTTACTGATGCAAGCAACGGTGTTGTATGCGCTAAAGCTTGTTGAATGGTAGTCTGCATAAACTTTTCCGCTTAGTCTCCGAGCGAAGCAATCAAGTCCGCGTTATATTCATGACTTAATGCAGCGATCACAGGTTCCAAATCTCCTTCCATGATTTGGGTTAATTGGTATAGTGTTAAATTGATGCGATGGTCTGTTAAACGTCCTTGCGGAAAATTATAAGTCCGTATGCGCTCGGAACGATCGCCCGTGCCAACGAGATTGCGGCGTGTTTCAGCCTGTTGCTTGTGTTGTTTATCGCGTTCCGCGGATAAAATTTTTGCTTTCAACAGCGACATGGCTCGCGCGCGATTTTTATGCTGCGAACGCTCATCCTGACATTCAACGACCGTGCCAGTTGGTATATGGGTAATGCGAATCGCGGAATCTGTTTTTTGCACGTGCTGACCGCCCGCGCCCGACGCACGAAACGTATCAATGCGCAAATCAGCGGGATTGATATCGATATTTTCGATTTCTTCCAATTCCGGCAACACAGCAATCGTACAAGTTGACGTGTGGACGCGGCCTTGCGCCTCTGTTTCAGGCACACGTTGCACGCGGTGCACGCCCGATTCAAATTTAAAACGTGAGTAAGCACCTTGACCAATAATACGCAAAATAATTTCCTTGTATCCGCCGTGTTCGCCGATACTTTCACTGATCACTTCCACTTTCCAGCGTTGCGATTCGGCATAGCGCATGTACATACGACACAAATCGCCCGCAAAAATAGCCGCTTCATCACCGCCTGTGCCTGCACGAATTTCTAAAAAGATATTATTGTCGTCATGCGGGTCTTTGGGCAGTAATTGAATTAATAATCCGTCTTCAAGCGTGGTTATTTTTTCTTCGATGTGTTTTATCTCTTGCTTGGCAAGCTGCTGTAATTCCGGATCACCTTCCTCGGCTAATGCTGCCGCATCCGCCAAATGTTTTTCGTATTCATGAAAGAGAAAATATGCTTTCACCAACGGTTCAATTTGCGCATATTCTTTCGATAAATCGCGATAACGATTCATGTCATTCGTCACGGCAGGATCGGACAATAATGTTTTTATTTCTTCATAGCGCGCTGCGAGCGTCACTAATTTATGTTGCACGGACGGTCTCATAGACGCTCCAATTCATGATCAGAAATAGCAAATAATTGCTTGGCAAAATTCAGCAGTTCAAAACGCCCCTCGACACCTGCTTGCCGCAATTGCACAGAAGGGGTATGCAATAATTTTTTCATTAACGCATACGCGAATTCATCGAGGACTTGCGTCGCATCGCTGCCCTGCCGTAATTGCTGTCTTGCTTTAAGCAATTCGATGCGACAAATGTCTTCCATCTGGTTGCGATAAGCGCGAATGGTATCAAATGATTTTTGTTCATTCATAAACTCGATGCTTTTAATGCGCACGAGTTCACGCGCTTTCACGGCCGCATGTTCACGCCCCTGACGGTTTTGTTCGATGATCGTTTTCAAATCATCTATGCAATGCAACGACACATTAGGCACGTCGGCAACTTGGGGATCGATATCACGCGGCACGGCAATATCAATTAACATAATAGGTTGATCCGCGCGTGCACGCATGACGTCCATCATCGTTTCTTTTGTCACGATAGGCAGCGCGCTGCCAGTCGCGGAAAAAACAATATCCGTTCCGGAAAGCACCGGCACGAGTTGATCAAGGCCGTAAGCAAAACCACCATGCGCTTCTGCCATGACAACTGCTTTATCGAGACTACGATTAATCACGGTAATCGGACGCGTTACTTGCGTTTTTAAATAACGCAATAATAATTCGATAGTATCGCCTGCGCCTATCAATGCCACATTTGCGCCCGCGAGCGACATACGCTGTTTCGCAAAATGCGCGGCGGCTGACGCAACGGATACGGGACAGGCGCCAATCGCCGTTGTGGTACGTATTTCCTTGGCGATCGCAAACACTTGTTGAAACAGGCGATGGAATTGCGCGCTGACTGCCGAGGCCGCGCAACTTTCTGAAAATGCTTCTTTCATTTGACCCAGAATTTGCGGCTCGCCTAATACCATCGAATCCAGTCCGCAGGCCACTTGAATAATATGCGCTACGGCTTGCGCTTCATGGTACGCATAAGATAAAGGTTCAAGTTCGTGACGCGTAAGCGTTGTTTGCGCGAAAAACCAGTCCTGCACCGCCTGAACATTATTCGTTTCGCAATATAATTCAGAACGATTGCACGTGGAGAGCAAGACGGCTTCCTGCGCATGACCTGTGTTCAATAAATCCTGCAAATAAAGCGCCAGCTTATCAGTGGCAAAATATATTTTTTCGCGCACGGCAAGGGGCGCTGTTTTATAATTTATTCCAATAGCAAAAATCGACATGATGAATGAGGTTGCCAAGTTATGATTTTGGGCATATTTTATGCTCAAACCCCTGGTAAAAACAAAGGATATTAACCGTGATAGGAAAGAACATATTGCCACGCAGCTCATGGATAGGCTTTTTAGCTTTATTGGCTTCCTTTGGGATAACAAGTTGCGCCACCGTCAAACCTGCCGCCACCACCGCACAAGCCCAAACAGGCCAAGCGAAACCTGAAACCTGGGAACAACGAACAAAAACCCTGGCCGCCATCAAAAGTTGGCAAATCAATGGCAAAATTGCCGTGCATACGCCAAACGATGCGGGCAGCGCAACGATTGATTGGCAGCAACAACATCAACACTTTCTTATCTCACTCACAGGCCCGCTGGGCAGCCATAATCTCAAATTGACAGGCGAACCGGGTCTTGTGACTGCCGATAGTGCGGATGGCAAACACGCGAGCGCCAGTTCAGCCGAGCAATTACTCGCCCAGCAATGGGGATTTAAAGTACCGGTATCGAATTTGAATTATTGGGTACGCGGCTTGCCTGTGCCGGGTACTGCTTCGCGCACGCATTTTGATGCGAGCGGCAATAAGTTAGACCAACTTGAGCAGCAGGGCTGGCTGGTGCAATTTTTGAGTTATAAACAGGTCCGCGGCATTGATCTTCCAGACAAGATTTTCATCTCGTCACCCTCATTGAAGGTGAGAATGATGATTTATCAATGGCAGATTGGATAAATCTCGCGTATCGCGGTAGGTTGGGCTGAGCGTTCTGTGCGAAGCCCAACAGCGGTATTCTTTGTTGGGCTTCGCACAGAACGCTCAGCCCAACCTACCGCTCCGCTACAACTGGCTCATTATTTTCCCCGTCTCATGGAAGGAGAATAATCTGCTGCTTGCTCCTCATCCTCGCTACTCGTCGATTCAATATCCGAGTTTTCCTGATCTGATTTAGTTTGCTTATTGTCAGCTTCTAAATCATCTTCTCCTGCAGTTTTCTTAGATGATTCGCTTGTTACCTCTGCCAGCTCAGTTTCAGCCACTGGTTCAATATAGGCTTTGTTTTTTTTCTCTTTTCTCTCGCTCTTTTTATCGGCCACCCAATCACAAAAATTATTTTTTTTCTCGTTTATCTCATGCCTTTTACTGATCAAACCAACACAACAACATACTATCAAAATCATTCCGCCGATACAGACCAATAATACGGCTATGCCACCTAAGACGCCTCCGACAATAGCAACGACCTCGTTTTCATCTGCATAAAATCCATCGTCAATAGCATTCGCCTGGTCTTTTAGACACCCTTCAAATACACTGTCAACTGCTTGGCCAGCACCACGGTAAAGCTGTAACCAGGGACTTGCCGTACCGCCCTGAATATTGAATATATTATTGTAATTAACGGCTGAAACAACACAATTTACATTCGCTCCACAATTGCGAACGAAATCAGACACGATACCGGTAAATGTCGAGTCTCCCTGCACCAGATAATCAGTTGTGCAATTTGCGTTGGCGAAATAATTATTTACTGCTGGTGGTGTGGTGGATGATCCAGTACTTAAAGCGTTCACAATGCGCACTGAAGACAGGAATGCAAAATTGCGTAATGCGCCGTGCAGTTGCTGACGAGTTGGCAAAAATCGAATCGGCCGATTGCTAACTACTAATGCTTGTGGATTTTGTTGGGTATAGATGATTATTTCATGGTTTTTTTTCTTTTTTGCTCGGTTTATCATTTTATTTTCCTTATAATTTTTTTATCCCAATTACAAATCCGGGCGAGTATACCAGCAAGCTTTGGAAAAGAAAGTAAAATAAAAATTTCCGGCTGAACCGGGAGAGACGCCAAAAACACAGGGTTTTTCTTTTATTTTTTATGAATCAGCATTGACAGACTCGGCTACTCTCAGCAAAATAGCGCTTCCTAAAGACGTACGTATTGGGGTGTAGCCAAGCGGTAAGGCATCGGGTTTTGATCCCGACATTCCTAGGTTCGATCCCTAGCACCCCAGCCAATACCGTCAAAACCAGTCATCGTCACGATAAGAAAAATTATAAGGCCATGTAGGGTTTTGATATGATATTCCACATTGAACGACACAAAGGGTAGCATTGTGCCAGAAATAATGATTTTTAATGGTAACGCCAGTCAAGAATTAACCAAACGAGTCGCAGAACAGCTTAATCTTCCGATTGGCAACGCTATTGTTGGCACATTTAGCGATGGCGAGACAATGGTTGAAATCCAGGAAAACGTCCGCGGCAGAGACATCTTCATCATTCAATCCACCTGTGCTCCATCCAACAATACGTTAATGGAAGTTATTTTGCTGGCCGATGCGTTACGGCGCGCCTCCGCTGCGAAGATTACTGCGGTTGTACCTTATTTTGGTTATGCGCGTCAGGACCGCCGCGTTCGCTCCGCACGCGTGCCCATTACCGCGAAAATTGTTGCCGATATGATGGCCGCCGTTGGCATCAGCCGTCTTGTCACAGTAGATTTACATGCCGACCAGATTCAAGGTTTTTTCTACATGCCCGTGGACAACCTTTATAGCACGCCGATCATGCTTGAAGACATCCACCAAAAAAATTACAAAAACATCATGATTGTATCGCCTGACGTTGGCGGTGTAATCCGCGCTCGCGCTATCGCCAAGCGCATACCGGGTGCCGACCTCGCCATTATCGACAAACGCCGTCCGCGCCAGAATGAAGCCCAGGTCATGCATATCATTGGTGACGTACAAGGCCGCGACTGTCTGATCGTCGATGACATCGTCGATACCGCCAGCACGCTCTGCCGCGCGGTCGAAGCGTTAAAAGACCATGGTGCATCCAAAGTAGCCGCTTATGTGACCCATCCGGTTTTATCCGGCGAAGCCATTGAAAATATCGAACAGTCCTTACTGGATGAAATGGTTGTCACTGACACTATTCCCCTCTCTGACCAGGCCAAAAATTGCTCTCGTATCCGTTGCCTGAGTCTGAGCCATACCATTGCTGAAGCGATCCGCCGTATTAGCGGCGCGGGTTCGCTCAGCCGGATGTTTGTGGATTAATTTAATTCCTCACCTGCACTAGATGTAGGGTGGATTAGACGCGTTCTTTGCGTCGTAATCCACCGTTTAATTTTCGGTGGATTACGACGCAAAGAACGCGTCTAATCCACCCTACCAAGCAGAAACGGATTGTATATACCTCATTAAAACTGGCATCTTGCCTCATTTTGTGTAAAATATGCGATCCTGTCCTGGTCGCGGGACAGTTGTTATATTACTTTCTAAAAAATCGGAGTGAAAACAATGGCATCGAAACAAAAGTTTGAAGTCGAAGCTGCTGTTCGCAACGATACGGGGAAAGGTGCGAGCCGCCGCCTACGTCGCGAAGAAAAAGTTCCTGGCGTCGTTTATGGTGGTGGAAAAGCAGCTGTTTCCCTTACGTTGGAACACAAAAACATTTCCAAATCGTTAGATAATGAAGCGTTTTATTCCCATATTCTGGTTTTAAAATCAGGTTCGGAACACGAACGTGTCATCTTGAAAGACGTGCAGCGTCACCCTTACAAAGCCCGCATTTTACATGTCGATTTCCAACGCGTGCGCTCGGATGAAAAATTGCATATGCACGTTCCGTTGCACTTTATTGGTGGCGAAAATGCGCCAGGTGTTAAAGATGGCGCCGGCGTTATGTCTCACATCATGACTGATGTTGAAGTAAGCTGCTTCCCGGATGATTTGCCTGAGTTTATCGAAGTAGACGTTTCTGGATTGGAATTAAATCAAATTCTGCACTTATCGGACCTCAAGTTCCCGAAAGGCGTGGAATCCGTTGAATTAAACCATGAAAATGACAGAGCGGTTGCTTCCATTCATGTTCCACGCGTGGAAGAAGAACCTGTCGTTGAAGAAACTGAAGCACCTATTGCGCCATCTGAAGTTCCTGCAATGGCCCAAAAAGGTGAGGAAGAAGGCTCCACCGAGAAATAATCAATCAGCCAGCAGCACAGCGATCTGTCCTGCTGGTTTCTCGTTTTGTTAGCAACAAGGAGAACCCGTGTTCTCGCCTATTCAACTAATTGTTGGGTTAGCCAATCCTGGAAAAGAATATGCCGACACGCGTCATAATGCCGGTGCCTGGTTTGTTGAAGATATCGCGCGTGAAGCGCATGCCAAATTTAAAGTGGATTCGAAATATCACGGCCTGCATACACTCATTCAGGTTGATGGCCAGCCTTGTCAGTTACTAATACCTACAACTTTTATGAATTTAAGCGGGCAATCCATACGCGCCTGCATGAGTTACCACAAAATTGCGCCCGCCAGTTTGCTGGTCGCGCATGACGACATCGATTTGCCTGTCGGCACCGTCAAATTAAAATACGATGGCGGCGATGGCGGCCACAACGGCTTGAAAGATATTATTCGCCATTTAAGTTCACGGCAATTTTACCGCCTGCGTATCGGCATTGGCCATCCGGGCAATAGCGATGATGTCGTGGATTATGTCCTCGAAAAACCCTCCAAAGCCGACCGCCAAAAAATTAATGACGCACTCATTGCAGCTTTAAACATATTGCCGCTGCTGATTGCGGGCGAAATGCAAAAAGCCATGCAAGCCTTGCATACCAAAGAATGATAAAAACGAGGAAACAATCATGGGATTAAAATGCGGTATTGTCGGTTTGCCCAATGTCGGCAAATCCACACTGTTTAATTGTCTGACCAAAGCGGGTGTTGCCGCCTCAAACTATCCCTTTTGCACCATCGAACCCAATGTCGGTGTCGTGGCCGTTCCCGATCCACGTCTTGATAAAATAGCGGAAATCGTTCAACCGCAGCGCATTTTACCGACCACCGTTGAATTTGTTGATATCGCGGGCTTGGTAAAAGGCGCCGCCCAGGGTGAAGGCCTCGGCAATAAATTTTTATCGCACATACGTGAAACCGATGCGATCGCACAAGTCGTGCGTTGTTTTGAAGATGATAATGTCACGCACGTGTCTGGTAAAATTGCACCACGCCAGGACATTGAAATCATCAACACCGAACTCGCGCTTGCTGATCTCGAAACCGTTGAACGCGCAATGCAACGCGCACAAAAACCCGCTAAATCTGGCGATAAATCCGCCGTGATTGAACTTGGCATTTTGGAGCGCATCAAAAAACAATTAAACGAAGGCAAACCTGCACGCGCGCTGGATTTCAGCAAAGAAGAAAAACCGTTATTAAATAATTTTCATTTGCTCACCTTGAAACCCACTTTGTATGTCGCGAATGTCTCTGAAAAAGGCTTCACGAATAATCCTTTGCTGGATGAAGTAAAAAAAATCGCGGCAGAAGAAAAAGCGGAAGTCGTGGTGATTAGCGCTGCACTCGAAGCAGAAATTGCGGAACTGGACGACGCCGAAAAAGACATTTTCCTCGCCGAAATGAATCTCGATGAACCGGGTTTAAATCGTCTTATTCATACTGCATATAAATTATTGGGGCTCGAAACTTATTTCACGGCGGGTGAAAAAGAAGTGCGCGCCTGGACAATTCATATCGGCACGTCCGCGCCGCAGGCAGCGGGTGTGATTCACACGGATTTTGAAAAAGGCTTCATTCGCGCGGAAGTGATTGGTTACGATGATTTCATTCGTTACGCCGGCGAACACGGCGCCAAGGAAGCTGGTAAATGGCGTCTGGAAGGAAAAGAATATCTCGTTAAAGACGGCGATATTATGCATTTTCGATTTAATGTGTGAAACGCGAACGTATCGGTTGGGCTGAGCTTGGGAAGCCCAATCAAACCTAATTCTGTATAAAAATCAATCTAATATATCTTTATAGTTTACTTTTTACTTTTTTGTTACAATAAATAACAAAAAATTATTATGCTCTCAGGTCATAACATGCATCCCAGAAAAAAATTCATCTCACTGGAAAAAAACACTGCTGGCCATGATTTTACCATTGGCGATATACACGGGAATTTGAATATTTTAAAGCGGGCCATAGACCAGCTCAGTGAGAACGACAGGCTGTTTTTTGTGGGTGATTTGACTGATAAGGGCCAACATAGCCAAGCAGTACTTGATCGTATTCTCGAGCATAATAAATTAAGAGTGGATAATGGAAGGAAGCCGCAATTATTTGCTGTGCGGGGCAATCATGAAGAATTATTTTTACGTTATGCCGATTTTCGTATTGAACATCCGGATAAACCCAATCCACATAAAGCCATTCTTGTACATCCAAAAAATCGCGGTGAATGGGCCACTCAGCTTAACAACGATGATTTAAAAAAATATCGCCGCTATTTTCGTTCGTTGCCCGATATCATTCATGTGGATGGAGATGATCCTTTCCATGTCGTACATGCTGATATGCCCGTTTCTGACCGGCAACTGGCGAGAATGTTCCGCGATAATCTTCAGTTAAATAGAACTCAGCGTTATCATGCTCGCTGGGCACGAAACGGCACTGACATGCCTCTTGCTGAAAATATACGGAATGCTGCATCTATTCCTGCTTATTGCGGCCACACTATTTTTGGCGGGATCCGCTATGAGACCAATCATCTTAATCTGGACTCCGGCGCATACAAAACAAAGCAAGCATTGTTCGTCGATCATACTGAGGGTCAATGTTATATTTTAAAGACCAACAGGAATGCCAAATCCAATCAAGAAATCGAGAAAATTTGCCTTCGCATTCAGGATGAACTTGATTTTCGTCAACGAAGACGAGTTTTTTGTGCCGAAATACGAAGAAAAACGCCGCAGGAAATTAACGAGCACATTTTAGATTTGGTAACACGTGCGTCTTCTATCGAAAAACAAAAAGAAACTTATCTCACCGAGTTAGAAAATATTAGTCCTCTATTATCTGAAGATCAAAAAGATGAATTACTACACTTTCTTGTCCAGCAACGAGAACATTTACTAAAAAAAGAAAGGCATTTCGGTTGGCTCCGCTTTCATAGGCACTCGATACAAACACGCTCGATGCATATCGCTGCCAATATACTTTGTGACGGCATACAAAATTATCAGCCAGCAAAGGGAGCCGAGTTGACAAGACATATCACGGAATTTTCACGTCGCCGCTAGAAATGGTGAGGTTGGGCTTCACTGCGTGTGAAAGTCATGACTTCAGGTAACAGTTTTTGTTAACATGCTGCTACTTTTGGAGGTCATTTATGAAACAGGAACAATCTCAAATATCACGTAAACTTCGCGTACTCCATCATGCTACAGAAACAGGCAATGTTAGCCAAACTTGCCGTTATTTTGGAATTTCTAGAAAGACTTATTACGATTGGCTAAATTCTTATCAACAGAATGGTGAGAGTGGGCTTATTAACAAAAAACCTTGTCCAATTAACATGCCATTGCGGACACCTCCAGAAGTGGAAGAAAAAATAATTCATATCAGAAAAAATTATTATTTTGGCCAACAAAGAATCAGCTCTTATATGCTTCGATATCATGGAATCAAAATAGCAGCCTCTACAGTGCATATGATTTTGGTTCGAAATGGTTTAAATCGTTTGCCTAAGAATCAGCGATGCAGGACTATTAAATCGCGTTATAAAAGGTATGAAAAACAGGTTCCAGGGCATCGTATACAGGTAGACGTAAAGTTTCTTAATTTTGTAGATTCAAATAATAAAAAGGTAAGACGCTATCAATATACGGCTATCGATGATGCAACCCGCATACGTGCATTAAAAACCTATAAGCAACATAATCAGCAAAGTGCTATCGATTTCATTAATTATGTTATTAAAAAATTTCCCTTCCGGATTCATACGCTTCAAACTGACAATGGGGCTGAGTTTCAATCTAAGTTTCATTGGCATGTGGAGGACTTGGGGATTAGGCATGTCTATATTAGGCCAAGAACACCACACCTAAATGGTAAGGTTGAAAGATCTCATTCGACAGATAAGGACGAGTTTTATCAACTCATAGAATACACCGATGACGTTGATCTAGGCAAAAAACTTCAAGAGTGGGAGAGTTTTTATAATTATCAGAGACCACATTCAAGCTTGAAAGGGAAAACTCCTTATGAAGTATTAAAAGAAAAAATTTCAGGGTAAGATTGTGTTACCTGAGGTATTAACTAGCACACTGCGTTCAGCCCAACCTACAACGCTGTCGCAACGCCTCAAACAAAAACACGCCCGCCGCAACTGAAACATTCAAACTCGACACCGAACCCCGCATCGGAATTTTCAATAACACATCGCAACTTTCGCGCGTCAAACGTCTTAATCCTTCACCTTCCGCGCCTAATACAATCGCAATAGGGCCCGTCAATTTCGCCTGAAACAAGGATTGTTCTGCCTCACCCGCCGCACCATACACCCAAATGCCCATTTCTTTTATCATCTCAAGCGTGCGCGCGAGATTGGTCACTTGCACGAAAGGCACGCTTTCCGCTGCACCGCTCGCCACTTTACTCACCACGGGTGTGATGCCCACGGCCTTATCTTTAGGCGCGATGATCGCATGCACGCCAGCCGCATCGGCAGAACGAAAGCACGCGCCCAAATTATGTGGATCTTGCACCCCATCCAGAATTAATAAAAACGCGGGTTCCGTTAAATTTTCCAATAACGAGCGCAAATCATTTTCAGAAAAAGTGTGTGCTCGAGTGCAAAGCGCCACGACACCCTGATGATTGCCTTCCTGCGCCATGCGATCTAACTCAGGACGCGAAGCATAATCCACCGTCAAATTAATTTGTCTTGCCGCGCGCAGCACTGCATCCAGTTTTTTATCATGGCGGTCTTGCAGTGCGTACAAACGCAGGATACGTTCGGGATGTTTTTCCAAGAGAGCTTGTACTGCGTGTAAACCAAATATGTATTGTTTATTTGCTGTCATGCGCAACTATCTTCGTTTACGACTTTTCTTTTTCTGTGAATTCTTTTTGCCTTTGCGTTTGCCATTTGCACCATCATGATCGTCCTTGCGATGTTTAGTCCGGCCGCCAGCTCTGCCACCACCCTGACGCGCGCCTTCCGCTAAAACAAAATCAATTTCACGCTGGTCCAAATCAACGCGCGCAACAAGTATCTTGATGGGATCGCCCAAGCGGAAACGTCTGCCGGTGCGCTCACCTTGCATCATATGTTTGATGGCATCAAATTGATAATAATCATCGGGCAACGTGCTGATATGCACTAATCCTTCGACATAAATCTCAGCCAATTCAACAAAAATACCAAAACCCGTCACGCCAGAAATAACGCCTGCAAATTCCTTGCCAACCTTATCCATCATGAACTCACACTTCAACCAGTCGGTTGCCGCATTAGTCGCATCATCCGCGCGGCGTTCTGTCATGGAGCAATGTTCGCCTGCTTTTTGCAAGGCCAATTCTTCAATATGCGGTTTGTTTTTCTTGATTAACTGCTTGAGACCGCGGTGGACAAGCAAATCGGGATAACGACGAATGGGTGACGTAAAATGCGCATACGCTTCAAACGCCAGGCCAAAATGGCCTTTATTATCCGGACTATAAATCGCCTGACTCATCGAGCGTAACAACACCGTTTGAATCATGTGTGCATCCGGACGGTCTTTGATCGTACGCAAAATATGCGCGTAATCATCAGGCACCGGCTGGCGGTGCGCAGGCATCTTCAAGCCCATTTCACTTAAAAAACGCTGTAAATCATTTAATTTTTCTTCCGTCGGGCCTTCGTGCACACGATAAAGCGCAGGCACTTTATTTTTTTCGAGATAACGCGCGGCGGAAATATTGGCGCACAACATACATTCTTCAATGACGCGGTGCGAATCAAAGCGTTCATAAGGAACGATTTTTTCAATCTTGCGGTTTTCACCGAAAACAATTTTCGTTTCGGGTAAATCAAAATCAATTGCACCACGTGTCTTGCGTGATTTTTGCAGTACATGGAACAATTTATAAAGTTCTTCCAGATGCGGCACGACCGTCTTAAATTGTTCGCGCATGCGTCTATCATTTTTTTCCATCATGGCATGGACTTGTTTGTAAGTCAGACGCGCATGCGACTTGATTACGCCTTCGTGAAAAGAGTAACGGGTGATACGGCCAGTCGGATGAATGTTCATTTCGCAGACCATTACTAAACGGTCAACTTTCGGATTCAGCGAACATAAATTATTCGATAAGGCTTCGGGCAGCATGGGAATCACGCGCCCTGGAAAATACACTGAATTGCCGCGTATATAGGCTTCGCGATCCAGAGCGGTGCCTGGCCGCACATAATGCGCGACATCGGCAATTGCAACATATAAGGTCCAGCCATCTTTATCACGCGGCTCGCAATAGACGGCATCATCAAAATCTTTTGCATCTTCACCATCGATCGTCACAAACGGCAGTTGCCGGAAATCTTCACGGCCTTGCAAGGCTTCCTCTGGAACATGCGCTTCATATTTTGACGCTTCCAGCAGCACATCATCCGGCCATTCATAGGGCAGTTCATGACTGCGAATGGCAACATTCACTTCCATACCTGGCGCCATGTGGTCACCCAGTATTTCAACGATCTCCCCTAATGGGCGCGTATTGGAGGAAGGCTGTGTAGTGATAGCGACGACCACCATCTGGCCATGCTTGGCATCCTTAATGCCATCAGGTGTGATTAATACTTCCTGGCTCATGCGGCGTATGGATGGCTCAACATAGGCTGCGCCAGATTCATGATAAAAACGACCCACCAATTGTTTGGTATTCCGCTCCAGCACTTCGACAATCAACGCTTCACGCCGTCCGCGCGTATCGATATTGGAGACCCGTGTTAATACACGGTCACCATGAAATACATTACGCATCTGGCGTGGGCTTAAAAACAAGTCGTCGCCGCCATTATCGGGCACGACAAAACCAAAGCCGTCTTTATGGCCAATGACGCGACCAGCGACTACTTCCATGCTCGACACCGGGCCATAAGCACCTTTGCGATTACGGAGCAATTGACCATCACGGCACATGGCGATTAGCCGGCGCCGCATCGCCTCTTGTTCATCGGGGGAATTTAATTCTAACTCTGCCTCCAGGTCTTCCTGGGTTGCAGGACGTCCGCGTTCAGCCAGAAAGTCTAAAATAAACTCACGACTGGGGATGGGATTCTCATATTTTTCGGCTTCCCGTTCCGCATGAGGGTCTGTTTTATTCTGGAATTTTTTAAACTTTGCCATCTATTCAATAACTTCTCGGTAAACTACGTGGAATGGCCATAAATTTAGCGATGGCCATTGGTGAGGATACGGCCTAAAGGTCCGTATTGCAACCCTGGGTTAGCATCCTGTTAGTAAGAGCTTAATTTCACGACCAAGAATCCTTGGCCTTTTAACAGGACTTGCATGGTTTAAAGACTTTTTCGTAAAGCCACAAAATCAGGCTGAATATCAATTTCTAACTCTTCTTTAACTTGGTTGGCAAGACCTGTAAATGTTCTCATGTAAAATGCCGAGACGTCTGACCATTGACCACTCCAGAGAGTAGTTTGCCCGCGCGTGTAGCCATGACCTGCGTGCATAATGCAACGCTCAATAAACGCTATAAAATCGGATTGTTGCCGAGGACTGCTAACATAATCTTTATAGGCATCAACCATTTGCGCCATACCATAAGGCAGCAAATAATCCGGGTTCTGATTATCCAGCATGATGCTTACTTTTTTCCCGCCAATCTGGTGGCCGAAAATATTAACAGTTCTAACATGATCATCAAATTCTAAAATTTTTTCAAGAAAATCTTTGGCGAATTGCTGTTGCGGTTTGCTTTCTCGAATTGTTCTAAAAAATTCATGCGTTTCTTGGCCGCTGGGACGTTCCTTCGGATTCACTGACAGCATTCTTTTTACAATAAAATCTTCAATCTGTTTTTTATGAGCCGGATCAACATTTCGAATACCTGCAAAAAGCTGGATACCATATTTTTTCAATTTGTCATTTTTTGCAACTGCCGCCTCTGAAAAGTACTGGTCATACGCCAACGCATTAGTAAGATCTTCTTCTTTAAAATTAATTTTGCGATCTTTAATCATCTGTAGTAATTCAGCTTTCTTTTCACGACAAGCCTGCCTCAAAAAATCTCTATCCTTTATTCCAAGAACCTCAGCCAAGACCATTCCTAAAGAAAAAATATCTGCCTTGCTATCATAAGGCGCTTGAGCAAACACTTCAGGCGCTATGTATTCAGGTGTACCACACGATTTTGATTTCATTGTTTCCTGAAATTGACTCAAACCATAATCGATTATAGAAATGAGTGGTTTTGTTCTTTTTCTTCCGGTTGGTTTAATCATTATATTTGCAGGCTTGATGTCCTGATGAATGATATTAGTTTTTTCAATTCGTTCGCTAAAATCAAGACTTATTGCCTCACAAAGTAAGAGAGCATCAACAAAATCTAATTCTTTTTTCTTGTCTTCTCCATCATAAAGATAATCATCAAGACTTCTACCTCTTGCCTTTTCAATATAAAGAAGCGTTACAAAGTGACCATCTTCATTTTTATACTCAGTAAGCCGTGCTTTCATGCGTGCACGACACAAAATTTCACACTCATTTCTAGTGGTCTTCACAGACCTTTCATTTTGATGAACTTGTCTCTTTACCACATAGCGAGTGGATTGTTTATCTGATGCATCCTTTTTTTCTGGGAACTTAAACTTGAACTCTCCTTCATTCTCCTTTAGTTTTCCGTCGACTAAATTTACTCTCCCAAATTTACCTTTTCCTTTAAACTTTCCGAATACACCGAATCGATGACCAGGTTTATTTTTTGTATATCTACCTAAATCACGAACGAACACATAATTTTTTCCATCTTCACCTGTAAATATTTCGCCAGCCTGGATTTCGGCTACATCTGGTTTAGTTTCTAAAATATGCTTAAATAGTTTTTTTCCATCATCGGGTAATGCGATAGGGTCAATCAATACAGCGGATAATGAGTTATAAACATATTTTAAATCATTCTTATCTCTTAATACGTAGATCTTATTCTCTTGTAAATTTTCTTCGCCATGTAAAAAATAACGCTGCCTAATCAAGCGCGTCCTTTCTTCACCCTTCAGCTCTTTATTTTCAACTGCTTCAAATGCATAGTTTAAATATTGATTGCCTCCAGTGTTAAAGCTTACGTTAAAAGAGTCTTTTTCTCCTTCTGGATTATAAATTTCAACTGGAAAAGCTGCGTCTTTAATAACAGTGACATGCACTTGTTTTTCTTTTTCTCGATACTCACCATATGTTTCAACAAAAGCAATCCATAGCGCTCGTTCTTTGGCGCTCGTCAAGTGCTGTAAATTAATAATCTTTTCTTTCCTTTGCATACCACTTCTCGTTTAGTTTTTATATATAACTATTGATAAAATATTCTACGTTATTTCCATTAAAGAAAACTTAATTGTCATGCCTATTATGTTAAAAAAATTCTTTTTTTAACAAAGTGTTAGCCATTTGGATGGTTTTTTGGCTATTATTTAAAGAATAAATCAGGAGTTTCATCATGGAACGCTTCTTTATTGTCGGATTTTTGATCGCTTGTATCACCTTAACCGCCTGCGCCCCGTTTAGCACCCGCGATCAACGGGCAGGTGTGTGCAATGAATTGAATAGCCAGCTGATATTTGGCGGCAATACCAGCAATGTGCGGCAATCAGCGATTGAAGATGCTTCCTTGCCGATGGTGCAAAAATCTTATGATACGAACAATTGCAATCAGTAGATTGGTCTGAATGCAGTGAAGCCCAACAAATCCTATACCGCCACGAGCCCCTTAATATGCGGGTGCGCTGCATAATTGACGATCTCGATATCGTCAAATTGATAATCAAATAAGGATGGCGGCCGCCGCTTGAACTGCAATTGCGGCAAGGGGTGTGGCTGACGTGTAAGTTGCAACTGCACTTGCTCCAAATGATTCGTGTAAATATGACAATCACCCCCTGTCCACACAAAATCACCCGGCACGAGATCACATTGCTGCGCCAACATATGTGTCAGTAAGGAATAAGAAGCGATATTAAACGGCACGCCTAAAAAAGAATCCGCTGATCGTTGATATAATTGACAAGACAACGTGCCATTCGCGACATAAAACTGCATCAGTAAATGACAAGGCGGCAAAGCCATATTTTGCAATTCACCGACATTCCACGCACTGATAATTAAACGCCGCGAATCGGGATTGGTTTTAATTTGCTGGACCAATTCCTGCATTTGATCAATCACACGGCCGTCTTTTGCTTCCCAGTGCCGCCACTGTTTTCCGTACACGGGCCCCAGATCACCATTCGCATCGGCCCACTCATTCCAGATCGTCACGCCGTTTTCATTTAAATAACGTGTATTCGTGTCGCCGCGTAAAAACCACAGCAATTCATGAAAAATACTTTTGGTATGTAATTTTTTCGTGGTGATGAGCGGAAAACCTGCGTGCAACGGAAAACGCATTTGATAACCAAATGTACTGATTGTGCCAACGCCAGTGCGATCAATTTTTTTCACGCCGTGAGTCAGAATGTGCTGCAAATAATCGAGATATTGTCTCATACCTTCTCCATTGTGTTTGCGTTGCGTTTATAGGCCCAAATGACTAACACGATGCCGACCAGAATAAGCGGCACAGACAATAATTGTCCTTCCGTCAACCAGTCAAACGCGAGATAACCAATTTGCACGTCCGGCGAGCGAAAAAATTCCGCGATGCAGCGAAATACGCCATAACAAATTGCAAACATACCGGAAACGGCGCCAAGCGGTTTTGGTTTCGCTGAATAACACCATAAAATAATAAACAGCAGAACACCTTCCATCAGAAATTCATATAACTGTGAAGGATGGCGCGGTGCAAGTCCTGCGTTGGGAAATACCATGCCCCACGGCACATCGGTAACGCGTCCCCACAATTCGCCATTAATAAAATTACCGATGCGGCCTGCGCCTAAACCAATCGGCACAGCGGGCGCGATTAAATCGGTCAATGACAAGAAGGGTTTTTTAAATTTGCGCGCGCAAATGAGCAATGCCAATAACACGCCAATCAGGCCACCATGAAATGACATGCCACCTTTCCAGGTTTGCACGACGAGCGCGGGATTTGACAATAAATTATGCCAATCATAAAAAAGCATGTAGCCGAGACGGCCGCCGATAATTGCGCCCAAGGCCGCATAAAAAATCAGGTCGGATAATTGGTCTTGCGTAAAACCTCGTGGTGATGTGCGTAAGCGCAAGGAAAGCAATCCCCAGCCGCCCAGAAAACCGACGAGATACATCAATCCATACCAGTACACTGGCCAGGAGCCGATATGGAATGCAACAGGATCAATCGATGGATAAGCCAGCATAGTTTTTATTCTCTCTCAAAATAACGTCCACATTGTGCGTGAG
>Ga0207140_1002_pt3 | contig 24335 bp, 16 predicted proteins | sample Alteio_BWMinHeat_4_FD_153528 | JGI IMG/M metagenome (GOLD analysis project Ga0207140, IMG submission 153528) | Enriched cells from forest soil in Barre Woods Harvard Forest LTER site, Petersham, Massachusetts, United States -... | ecosystem: Environmental > Terrestrial > Soil > Temperate forest >... | reverse complement strand
ATTTCGTCTACATCCTTCCGTAAATAATCTCTTAATGCGCGAATGACAGCATTGCCTTCTTGATAAATGAGAAAAGGTGCAGAACGCTCAGTGCCGGTTTTTTGGATGATGTCCCATAGTCGTAATAAAATTTCTAAATCCCATTGTAATTCTTCTTGAGAACGTCCGCCGCCTGCTGTTCGAATGATTAATCCCATGCCGTCTGGCACATGCAAGACGCTAAGTACGTCATGTAGTTCGTCTCGTTCATCGCCTTCAATACGACGAGATACGCCGCCTGCGCGTGGATTATTCGGCATGAGAACGAGATAGCAACCAGGTAGTGTGATAAAGGTGGTTAAGGCGGCGCCTTTGTTGCCGCGTTCTTCTTTTTCGACTTGAACAATCAGTTCTTGGCCTTCTTCCAATACTTCATTGATACTGGGACGTCGTCCGTTATCTATATAACTACTCTTGAAACAAGAGCGCGCCACTTCTTTAAGCGGCAGGAACCCATGACGACCTTCGCCATAATCGATAAAGGCAGCTTCTAAGCTGGGTTCAATGCGTGTGATGACGCCTTTATAAATGTTTGATTGTTTTTGTTCGCGAGAGGTAGATTCAATAATTAAGTGATAAAGATGTTGGCCACTTGCTAACGCGATACGCAACTCTTCATGTCTGTGAGTTGCATTAATAAGCATTCTGTTCATAATATCTTCCAATTAAGTGCGTAAGGCTTGACATGAACAGAATGTCTTTTATAGTAGAGCAGATACCTTTCGTGCCGTTCTTTTGTGTGATCACTGATCATCAAGAGAATCATTCAGCACAGTACTTTCGGAAACCTGATCATTCATCAATTTAGTTCAAGCTTATGCTCAAACTTAAAAAATTCATTGCTCTTTTACCGCATAGCTATGCGTCATTTACTATAAAATCAATATTTCTTATCATGACATGCCTATCAGCAGGCTAAAAAAAATAGTAAAGTTCTATTGAGAATATACCTATATATTGAATTTATATCAATTAAAACCCTGGAATATAATATGAACAAATCTCCAACCTATAGATCAAAAGTTCGGATATCTACTATTTCTAGGGATGAAGAAGGTCAAAGAATAGACAACTTCCTTATTAATCAATTAAAAGGCGTGCCTCGTTCACATATTTATCGTCTCATTCGAAAAGGCGAGGTGAGGGTCAATAAAAAAAGGGTGGATAGCGCCTATCGTCTTATGCCAGATGATAAAGTGAGATTGCCGCCGGTATTTTTAGCTGAAAAAGGGAAGGTGGTGCCGCCTAGTCAACAAACAATAGCTTTATTGAAGCAGCATATTTTATATGAAGACGAGTTTCTTCTTATTATCAATAAACCATCAGGGATGTCCGTTCATGTGGGTAGTACGGTTAGACTCGGTGTGATAGAAGCAATGCGGCATTTGTATCCGCAATATCCACAACTAGAATTAGCGCATCGATTAGATTCGGAAACGTCTGGTTGTTTGATTTTAGCCAAAAGAAAAAGAATTTTAAGAGAGTTGCATACTTTATTGAGAGAAGGTCGGATGACTAAATTATATTGGGCATTGACGAAGGGCGTTTGGAAAAAATCAGAATTAAAAGTCGACTTTCCCTTACATAAAGATTATCAAGACGGGGGAAAGCACGTTGTTCGTGTTCGTGAAGGAGGGAAAGAAGCCTTAACCGTGTTTCATCCTATTAAAAATTTTGATGGGGCGTCATTAGTAGAAGCTAGACTTTACACGGGTAGAACACACCAAATTCGTGTGCATGCGAGTCATCAAGGCCATCCGATTGCTGCAGATGATCGCTATGGCGATACGGAATTTAATAAGCAGGTACATAAACAAGGATTGCGACGATTGTTTTTGCATGCACGTTCTATCGATTTTATTTTACCTTCTGAAAATCGACACATTTCAGTTATTGCGCCATTAGATGTTGAGTTAGAATCTTTTATTGAGAGGTTTAAATGATAAACGAATTTGAAGAACCAATTGAAAAAAAACATCAACGAGGTATTTACCTTTTACCAAACTTATTAACGACAGCTGCGCTCTTCGCGGGATTTTATTCTATCGTGGCTGCTATGAAAGGGCGATTTGAAATCGCGGCGATAGTGATGTTTGTTGCCATGATAGTTGATGGATTAGATGGTAGAGTAGCGAGGCTCACGAACACGCAAAGTTCGTTTGGCGCGCAATATGATAGTTTATCGGATATGGTCGCATTTGGTATTTCTCCCGCATTAGTCTTATATAGTTGGTCTCTTTATTCGTTAGGTAAATTAGGATGGTTTGCTGCTTTTCTTTATGCTGCGGCGACTGCATTGCGCTTAGCTCGATTTAATATTCAAGTGAGCGATAAAGCTTATTTTAAAGGATTGCCTTGTCCTTCTGCGGCTGGTGTTGTGGCAAGTATTGTTTGGATGGGAGATGGATATGGTCTCTCAGGCACCACTATTGCTATTCCATTAGCTATTCTCACTGTATTAGTTGCGAGTTTTATGGTGAGTACCATTCGTTATTATAGTTTTAAATCATTTGATTTTAGAGGTAAGGTTCCTTTCTTTACTGTTGTGTTGGCCGTGGTTGTGATTGCAGCCATTGCGCTTGAGCCGCCTGAAATATTGTTCGCTCTCTTTTTTATTTATTTGCTTTCGGGGCCGATTCATACGTTGTGGCAAATGCACAAAATGCGAAAACATCGATACAAACGCGATTCCTGATTTTTTTAATGGGTAGAATTATGAGAATATCTACTGAAAGTTACTGAGTTGAGTTAGTAGTACCACTGAATTAATTAAATAGTAAAATTAATTCTTTCATTAATTTTAATTTATGTTTAATATTTCACTTGTTATTTCTCAAACGTTTAGGTAACTTATAACTTTACTCTTTGAATGTGATCCGTGACGCAATCAGTTCAAAGGAGTGCGACTTAAAAAGATTTTCATAAGGAGATACGCATGAAGCTTTCAGTAATATCAAAACAAGTGTTAACAGCTGCGTTAGTATTAGCGGCTTCGACTAGTTTAGCCTTTGCAAAAAATTACAAAGGTGAAAACTATAAAGGTGAAGTAGAATGTCCAGCACCTGCTATGTTAATGGGTGGCTTCTACCTTGGTGCTCAAGTTGGTTATGATGTTTATGACGGCAAGGTCACGACACCTGTGTCTAGTGCTAAGATGTTTGTTCCTGGCTGGTTAGGTGGTTTATTCTTAGGTTACGGCCAATACTTCACTAATTGGTATTTGGGCGGTGAAATCTTTGGAAACTGGGCCAATGCAAACAATAGCGAAAACAATCCTTCGTACTATACTAAATTCCAAGCAAATTCAAACTATGGTCTTAGTATATTACCTGGTATTAAAGTTAATGACACAACCTTGGCATATCTTCGTTTAGGTTGGAACTGGGCCAACGTGAAAGGAAGAGCAACAAATAAAACTGTTGTTCCTAATGTTTCTGGTAGCAATACCAAAACCGTTAATGGCTTCCAGTGGGGTCTTGGTATGGAAACATTAATTGTTGGCAATTGGAGTGTACGTGGTGAATATAATTACACCAGCTTCAATTCGTTCCATGCTAATACGCCAACAGGTGTTAAATTTAGTCCAACTGATAACCAAGTATTGTTGGGCGTTGTTTATCACTTTGCCTAATCAATTGGTTCGTAGAATAGAAAGGACAGGTTTTACCTGTCCTTTTTTATTTCTGCATCATGCATCATATATAGATAGCTAGTTCTTAGAATGAGTGCGTGCAAAATCATCAATTTAATGTTAATATTTATACCAAATTGATTTTTTAATATGAGTTTTGTACGATGCTGGCTTTATTTTCCTTCAATCGCGTCAAACTTATAGCAGTTATTTATGTAATGCTTGCATTCTGCTTAAGCACGTATGCAGCATCAATACCCGCAAAATTATCAATCGATCGTTTACAATTAGTCACACAACAAATCAATTTACTTAAAAGTCGATTAAATCAAAGTGAGCATGAATTGGGAGAATTGCGTCAGCAATATAACCAAGAAGTTTCGGATGATGTTGTTTTAAATGCGAGTAAAAATTTATTAAATAAAGCAAAGTTAGATATTTTAGTAAATCAATCCAACTTAGATAGCATCAACATTGAAATAACGGACTGTCAGCAAGCCATTAATTGGTTAGAAAAAAATATTCAAGAAATTCAAAATCAGTTAGATGTTTTTAATGTTTTTGGATTAAAAGCCATAAAAAACGAGGCAGCCAGTATTAATGAATTGCATACTGATTTATCCTATCAAACGAAATTATTAAATTTAGAAAAAATACGCATTGATTATTTGCATCAATTACAAAAAGTCGTTAGCGATGCACTGTCTTTTAAAAATGACCACTATAAATATCTCGATAATCAATTAAAATCCCGCAAAATGATGTTAATGAAGCAACAACAAGTCAACGATGAATTGGCTTATCAAGAGCAGCAAAATTATTGGCTGCAAGAGCTTAGTGTTTTATCAACGCGTATTTCACAGATTGACCCGATTAAATCGAGAGAAAGGTATGCTTCAACCGAGCGAGATATATTTTACGCTAATGAAAATGCAAATTATGCGTATACGCAATCTTTAATTGCACGATACAAAGATCAAGTACAACAAATGAAATTAGCTGTTTTTAGGACGAATTCTATCAGCTTGCTTAATCAAATGAGTGATCAAGTTCAAGCTTTAAATAAGCAAATCTCACGATTAGAAGATGTTTTAAAATCTCGAACAAAAATGCTCGAGCAACATGTCGCTGATTTATCGCATAAGAATAATCATTCTGAAGGTATATTGATTTATTCGGAAAAATTATCAGAAATTGTTTTGCAATATAAGGTGGCTGATAAAGAATTAAATCTTTTAGCAGAAGAATTAACGAAATTTCGTTCCAGTTTGGATAAGTCTTTGCAATATGAATTATCTGCGCGTCAAGGACTACCTATTTTTGAATTAAAAACATTAATTGAAATAGGCCGTGAAGTATTGCGAGTACCAACATTAACATTTCAAATCACAAAAAATGTGTCAACCAAACTCATTAATGGTTTTCAAGCGGCAAGTTGGATGAAATGGACTTTATTTGCATTAATAGAATGTTTGTTTATATTCACATGCATAAAATCGCATCAGATTATTGCTAATATGCAAAAACGTTCTTCACTCGAACAAGAAAAAATTAATTCTCGTTGGTTAAGCGCACAATGGACTCGTCGACACTTCATCGATCTTGCCTTCATTGCAAATATCTGCGGTTTATTTTGGTTTTTTGGCGTGCCATCTCAAAATTATTTTTTCATTATTTATTTAACAGCTGTTTGGCTTGTATTTAAAAGTATCAAGGTCATTGCGCATCTTTGTTTGGTTGAGGCAACTCAAGATACGACTGGCCATGATGCACGTTTATATCGTCAATTAAAATGGATTATTGCGATTGCAGGTGTGATTACAGCTGTCACGGTGTTTGTTCATTTACTTCCATTGGTTTACGAATTGAAAACATTGTGCAATCGTTTATTTTTATTATTAATGATGGTGGTTTCATTATTGTTATTAAGGTCCTGGGATATTGCACCTAATTTAATTCTCTCGCATAGTGAAGCCAGTCATCCTTATTTGCAAAAAAGTATTCGATTAATCGGCATTTTAGTTCCGCTTTTAATGTTTGCGAATTCAGTGATTGGTTTGTTTGGATACTTAAATTTAATCATGACGGTTTCTTGGTATGAAGGTATATTTTTAATTATTTTGGTTGCCTATCTGATAACGCGTGGATTATTAAGCGATGGCATGGAGCAGCTTTATCGTTGGATGATTCAATATGTTAATAATGGTTGGTTATGGACGGAAGCATTTTTAAAACCATTAGATAAAATTTTAAGAATCGCTTTGTTTTTTGGTGCGTGTGGTGTGTTATTTTTATTGTATGGATGGGACCAACAATCTCCTGTCGTTCAATTATTAATTTTTCTTGTCAATTATAAATTAGCAAGCATATTAAATACCTCGATTACGCCGCTCAGAATCATAGAATTAGCTGCAGTGATTGCTATCTTTTATTGGACGGCAAAATGGACGCGTGAATTTGTTTATCGCTTATTATTATCGCGTACAAAAGATATGGGTCTTAGAAATTCGATTGCCATTTTAAGTCAATACACTGTGGTCATGATTGCTGTTTTTACTTGTTTACGATTGTTAGGTATCGATTTACAAGCCTTAGCGTACGTGGCGAGTGCTTTTGCTTTCGGTGTTGGTTTAGGTTTGCGAGATTTGGCAAATAATTTTGCATCAGGATTTTTAATCTTATTAGAAAGACCTTTGCGTGTTGGTGATATTGTCAATATAAATAACATGGAAGGTGAAGTGATGAATATTGGCGGGCGCGCAATTACAGTCAGAACGTGGGACCACATGGAATTAGTGGTTCCTAATGCTGAAATTTTTAATAAAGCTTTCACTAATTGGACGGCACATGACAATGTGGTGCGAACAGTCACGCATATCAAAATTGGCAGACAAGATAATCCGCATGAAGTTGAAAGTCTTATACAAAATGTTTTAGCGCAGCATAAAGATGTGTTGAAAGATCCGCTGCCGGAAGTATTCTTAAGAGAGATGACGGAATCATTAATGGATTTTGAATTACGTTATTACGTTAACATTCGTCAAGTGCATTCTCGTACGGCTGTCTTGCACGCCGTATTGATGAGTGTATGGGATGCTTTTTCATTGCATGGTATCAAAACGCCTCATCCGCAACGCGAAATTCTGCTGCGTAGAGAACCACCTTTAGCTGGCGTGTCGGACCAAATTATCGAACAACCGAATTAATAAAACGGTGCCAGGCACCTTATTCCAGAATAAAACGGTTCTAGGCACCTTATTCCAGGACTTGTCATGCCAGCGAAAGCTGGCATCCAGTTTTTAATCAAAATGATAAGAATATTTTTTAGGCATTTTTTTAGGCTTGATTTGTTAATAAGAAGCATTGATAATGCCACTGAGAATAAAAGAGGAGAATATCAATGCCAACTTTAGAAGAAGAATATATAAAAAAAGGCGATGAAGCTTATATTAAAAAAAAATTATGATGAAGCACTAAAGTGGTATAAAAAAGCGATCAAGTTAGGTGGTCCTAAAGCATATTACGTTTATGGTGTTCTAGGGAATTATTATTATAATATACGAGACGATTATGGCAATGCAATAACGAATTATACCAAGGCCATCTCATTGAGTAATGATTTAAAAGATAAACTTATAATATTGAGGAACCGTGGAAGTGTTTATTATCAGCGAGGAGATTACGATAAGGCATTAGATGATTATACTGAAGCCTTTAAACTAGATTCAAACAATTTACGTATTCTTTTTTGCCTAGGAAGAAGTTACTATCAACAAGGAAAATTTAATGAAGCACTAAAATATTTTAATTTAGCGCTTGCATCTAGTTTAGATGACTCAGATATTTTACATAGTAACAGTTACGACTTTAAAGGACATATTTATTACATATTAGGAAACTATCAAGAAGCGATAAAAATGCTTGATAAAAGTATTGAGAAAGCCACAAATGCTAATAATACAAATGATGATAATGCTTATGTGTTCCGCGGAAAGGTTTGTCGTCAGCAAGGAGATTATGAGGGGGCAAAAAGAGCTTTTAATAAAGTTATCTTGATTAGCCCATCTGCTTCATATGGTTATAACCAAAAAGGAATGACTTATTATCAACAAGGAAATTATGATAAAGCAATTAAAAATTTTAATAAAGCAATCGCTCTTCATCCTCATTATGATGATCATCATTATAATAATTTGGGAGCGGCTTATTATCAGCAAAAAAAATTTGACGAAGCCATAAAAGCGTATAGTAAAGCGATTGAGTTAGAACCGAAAAATGACTATGCTTATTTTAATCGAGGAACTATCTATTTCGAGTACTATGAATATGCATGTTCTCATCCAGAAATAATTGAACATGATACACAAAAATTAAATGCTATATTGACAAAACAACCGAAGATTTTTCTCATGTTCAGTCACTTAACTGTATAGCTGAAGAACGTTGTGTTCTTGCAAAAAGTGTTAGACTGAAAGACACGCCTTTACATCTTGCAATCAAAATGGGCAATGTAAGTTTAGTCGCTATGCTGTTAAGATTAAAAGTCGATCTTTCTGTTAAAAATACACAAGGTGTTTCAGCAATAGCATTAGCTTGTCAAACCGGCAATGCTGAAATTGTAGAGTTATTATTAACAAAAATAAATTTTATTCAATTAGTGCTCTTGCAAGAAGTGCAGCAACATCTTCCGCAAAAATCATTTTTTCAATTGACATCTAGAGGATCTGATATTGAATCTATTGATGTAGAATTAAAACAAACCAATTTTGAAGATAAAGATTCTGTGAGTTTTCATTTTAATAAAATTAATACTATCATTGAAAAACACGCTGCTAGTTCAGCTGATTCATTTGCTAGCCAATTTGTGAAAAAATTTCAGGAAGTTAATAAATTACTAGTTGAATTTAATTTGTTTTATACGCCTATGCAACAGTCTTATACTAACACTCAAACTCAAACTCTTTCATCATCTTATGCGAATCCCTATCACATGCAAACAATTGGCAGTCAAGTCACACAAGGACCTCATTTTCATAAACAACCTGTTGCAGGTCCGGCGCTCAATCTTGTTTATCAACATGATGCGCGAAAAACGTTTCAAACACGAAGGACGCTTACTCCTCAATAGCACTATCCTCTGTAGTCCTTGACTCCCCATTTCTCAATAGCACTATTCTCTGTAGTCCTGAGGATTGGGGACAGTCATTTTGGCAATGGCTTGCCAAAATAACTTCCCCAATCCTCAGGACTTTCAAGGCCTGCGTTAATTTGACTGTTGATGAGATATTACTTGGCTAAAACGGTGTAAGGTCGAAAATTAAGTTCAGTTTCATTATTCCGTGATGTCACTCTGACCCGTCGTCCCGCGGCTTGTCCGCGGGATCCAGAAATAATTATCAAAACCTCTGTATTTTCTCTGGATCCCGCGGACAAGCCGCGGGACGACAGGTCGATGTGATGTCGCGGGAAGATAAAACGGAGCTTGATTTTCGAGCAATTACACTCGGAACTTGCCAGTCAAGGAGGTCGGGAGAGTTATTTTGGCAAGTCAGCGCAGCGAGCCGGAGGCAAGCCATTGCCAAAATGACTGCTCCCGACTTCCTTGACTACAGAGAAAGAGAACATGTGTTCAATACAAAGGAATCTGTTCAATACAAAGGAATCTGTTCAATACAAAGGAATCTGTTCAATACAAAGGAATCTGTTCAATACAAAGGAATCTGTTCAATACAAAGGAATCTGCTCAATACAAAGGAATCTGCTCAATACAGAGAAATACCTATTCAACACAGAGAAACACGTGAATAAAGACAATCTCACTTTTCCAGTATAAAATCACCCATATTCAATTTTTTGGAAATGATAATGACCGATATACTTGAAATTGCCCGTCATGATTTACTCGACCCAACAGGGCTTACAGATACCGAATTACAGCGTGTTTTGCATCAGCTGGTTAGCCGCCAAGTAGATTACGCTGATCTTTATTTTCAATCTACTTATATGGAATCCTGGGTATTAGAAGAAGGTATTATCAAAGGCGGGAGCTTTGATATTGATCGAGGCGTAGGCGTTCGGGCGCTCAGCGGCGAAAAAACAGGTTTTGCTTACGCAGATGACATCATTTTGCCGGCTTTACTTGAAGCTGCATCAGCTGCTCGCAGCATAGCCAAACAGGGCGGCGATCAGCAAGTCAAAGCATGGCACAAATTGCCCGGTCATCATTTGTATCAGCCCATCAATCCGCTGCATTCACTTTCTGAGCAAGATAAAGTGAGTTTATTGCAAAATGTGGATCAATATATTCGTGATAAAGATTCGCGAGTGATACAGGTTAATTTGAGTTTATTTGGTGAATATGAATCGATCTTAGTTTTGACTAGTGATGGCACCCTTGCAGCGGATATTCGTCCTCTCGTGCGTTTTAATATCAATTTAATCATCATGCAAAATGGCCGCCGCGAATCCGGTCATGCGGGTGGAGGCGGCCGTGTTGATTATCATACCTTTATCGAAAATAAACTTGCTTATGATTTTGCCGATGAAGCATTACGTCAAGCGATTCTCAATCTTGAAGCAGTTGATGCGCCAGCAGGTCCCATGATGGTGGTTTTAGGTGCAGGATGGCCGGGTGTTTTATTGCATGAAGCGGTAGGGCATGGTTTGGAAGGCGATTTTAATCGTAAAGGCATTTCTGCATACAGTGGCCGCATGGGTCAGCAAGTTGCAAGTTCGTTATGTACTATCGTTGATAATGGCACGCTTCCTGCTCGTCGTGGTTCTTTAAATATTGATGATGAGGGAATACCTACGCAAAATAATGTTTTGATTGAGCATGGCATATTGCGTCAATACATGATGGATAAACGGAATGCTCGCTTGATGAATACCGTTTCAACGGGTAATGGACGACGTGAATCTTACGCACATATTCCCATGCCTCGCATGACAAATACTTACATGATGCCAGGCGAATCTATCCCTGAAGATATTATTGCATCAGTAAAAAAAGGCTTGTATGCCGTTAATTTTGGCGGTGGTCAAGTGGATATTACTTCGGGCAAATTTGTTTTTTCAGCCAGTGAAGCTTATCTCATTCAAGATGGGAAAATTGGCGCGCCAGTTAAAGGTGCAGTGTTAACGGGTAATGGTCCTGATGTTTTAACTAAAGTATCCATGGTGGGTAATGATTTAAAATTGGATACGGGTGTTGGGACTTGTGGTAAAGACGGACAAAATGTGCCAGTCGGCGTAGGGCAGCCTACGCTACGTGTCGATGAATTAATTGTTGGTGGAACACAATCATCATGAAATCAATAGAAAAATCCTCATTAAATTCCAATCAGTTAAAAGATATTTCTCAACTTATACTTCAAGAAGCAAAACGCGCTGGTGCCGATCAAGCGGAAGTAAGTGTCGCAACGAATAAAGGATTTACCGTCAGCGTGCGAGAAGGTGATGTTGAAACAGTAGAATATCATCAAGATAAAGGCATAGAAATTGATGTCTATGTCGGAAAGCGAGTGGGTTCTGCGAGTATTTCTGATATTCGTCCTGAAGCTATTCGTTCTGCTGTTGAAGCAGCCTGTCATATTGCAAAATTTACAGATGAAGATCCTGCTGCAGGTTTGGCTGATAAAACAGAACTCGCATTTGATTTTCCACCATTAACATTAGCTTACCCTTGGTCACTTACTGTTGATCAAGCAATAAAATTAGCTTGTGAGTGTGAACGCGAAGCTTTGTCTTTTGATAAACGCATCATGAGTGCAGAACAAACTTCTATTACAACGGTAGGAGGTCATCATGTTTATGCTAATAGCAATGGTTTTTTAGGCGATTATCCTTACACGCGTCATGAAATCAGTTGTGTGTTAGTTGCAAAACAAGGCGAAGAAATGCAAAGAGATTATAGTTACAGTATTGCCTCTGATCCTAAACAACTTTCTTCCATTCATCATATTGCAAAAGAAGCAGCAGAACGAACCGTTAATCGCTTGGGTGCAAGACGATTATCTACCATGAAAACACCAGTTATTTATTTAGCCGAAGAAGCGAGAGGTTGGTGGGGAAATTTAATTGCAGCTATTTCAGGTGGTAGTTTATATCGTCAATCTTCATTCTTACTGGATCAATTAGATAAAAAAATATTACCTTCTTTTGTGCATATTCAAGAACAGCCGCATTTACCTCACGCCTTAGGCAGCGCACCTTTTGATGAAGATGGTGTTGCAACGCGCGAAAATATTTTTATTGATGCAGGTGTATTACGCAGTTATTCATTAGGTACTTATACAGCAAGAAAATTAGGGATGAAAACAACGGGAAATGCAGGCGGCGTGCACAATTTAATTATTCAAACAAGTAAAGAAGATTTAGCTGGATTATTAAAACAGATGAATAAAGGATTATTGATTACTGAAATGATGGGAAGCGGCACGAATTTAGTAACAGGTGATTATTCTCGCGGTGCAGGCGGATATTGGATAGAAAACGGAGAGGTCCAATATCCCGTTCATGAAATTACTGTTGCTGGTCGTTTACAAGAAATGTATGCCAATTTAGTGGCTATTGGAAATGATGTAGACGTGCGTGGCAATATTCGTACCGGTTCTATTTTAATTGATGGAGTAATGGTGGCCGGGGAATAAGATATCGGGACGTATTTTAATGTATAATAAAGATATATTAATGTGCAAACCGAGGCAAAAATGGAGATACGATCAGAGCGTATTCCTTGTCAATTTGCTGAATATATTACATTTGAGGGAGTGAGATTATTATCTGTTATCAATTTAGATGACAGAAGCTATCCTTTTTATCGATCAACGGGTGAAAACTCACAATATCTTTATACTTGGTTCCCGCTGGAAAAAATATCATTTGAAAAAAAGAAAGGATATCTCAAGAAACCACCTTCATTAATAAAATCGTCGCCAAACGCAATAGCAAGATTAAAAGTCAGCCCGCCGCCACCGACTATTGTTGAAATGAAAGCAGTGACAAAAGGTGAAGAAATATTAGTGATACGTCATGAAGATCAAACCTATACTTTAGGATTTAGTAATGCAAACGCAGAATATGAAGAAAAATTCATTCAAGATGATGAATTTTGTTCATGGATGAATGAAATCAAAAATGAAAAAGATATCATAGATAAATATCAAATAGAAAAAATTAATTTATTGATCGATCAATTTGGCGGTTATCAGCCTTATGCTGAAGGACATACCCTTCACCAATTAATAAATTTTTTTAAAGGGAGATATGATCCAGCCTTTATTGAGTTTCTCTACGTAAATGATTTATTTTTTGAAATGAAAGATAAAAAACAAAGCCCTATTTATGGATGTTTGGGACGGTTTGGAAATATAGAATGCATGTGTATTTCTTATATGATTGGCGGCGGATTTTGGAGGACAAAAGAATCTGAATTGGTAAAAGAATATATTACGCAAGTTTATTCAGCTCAATTAAGGCAATTATCAGATCTGCTTAGCGAACAGATTTATGCTTTTAAGCATCCTAAGGTAAGTTATCTGTTTGAATATTTTCAGGGTAAATTAGATCGTGAGCAAGAAGAAGCGTTTGAACATTCAATTAATCAATTTTTAAATGCTTCAAAGCAGTATCAAGAGGTTGGTTTTTTTTATGATTTTAATCGTTCGCCTATACATCATATCGAAAATGCTATTGCAAATGTGAAAAGTATTCTTGGGAAAGATTCAACCTTAATCAATGAAATAGAAGAAATAGATTTGAGTGATGGCAACCAAGTTCAAAAACTTATTCATAGCTGCAATGAAGTATTACATAAAATTGATAAATTTGATTCTCAAACAATGTCACTAGAAAATGGTATTGATTCGCTAAAAAACGCATTACAACATTTATTGATACACAAAAATTTTTTCCGCGTTGATCAATATGATATTAATTCAAATGGTATGTGTTTGAATTTTTCATTTCCGTATCTATACGATCAAAAAGAAATGTTATTAAATTTAGAAGATTATTTACATTTTTTATTTAAACAACAGCCGCAATTATTTACTTGGGAATTAAAAACAAGTGACTCTCCACCTCATGTGGAACTTATTTGCCACTCAACGGAGGCGAAGAATAGTTTGATGGCGAATTATGCCTTTGTGAATATCTTGAAAGAAGCTGGCATGGTTGATGATAGACTTCAATATCAATTAAAGTGTTTGGCTATTAATCAAGCTGAACCAAGTAAGTTATCAAAGCATGCTGCTGCTATTCAGCAATTTCAAGTGATACATGATCAAATGGTTGGACATATTAATAAATTAGATAAAGAACAATATGGGCATTTCTTATTTGAATCAAGACGTGAGAATAAAATAAAGAAATTACGATTACTTCGTTCATTAGAGCCTATTTTAAATCAAATATTGAATAGTACAAAACTGAATGCAGACTTTCTTGAATCGCAGTTAAGCGTATTAGAAGCGCAAATTAAATTAATTAGACAAGATACAACGTATGATAAAAATGTTCTTGATTCTAAAACACGTAAATTTGTTGAAGAATTAGAAAAAATTATTCTATCGATACCTCTTGCACAAGTACTTAAACCGACTTCTTCTCATTGAGGTGTGTTGATGCCAAAAAAAAACCTTGACGATCAACTCGACGCCTTCCAGAAGGCCGTGACAGGCACTAAAAAGCTCACCACCAACAAGGTCCGTCTCGCCTCTCGTATTAAACCGCCCGTGTCAGCACCACGCAAACCCGTTTCTGAACCGTTAATCGTTGATGAAACATTGTCTCTTGATCCTGTGACTAGCGAGGGAACCCTGTCTTACAAGCACGCCAGTATCTCTCACAAAATTCTTCGCCATTTACGCAAAGGCCAATATGATATTGAAGCTGAATTGGATTTGCATGGGCTCTCTGTGGAACAGGCAAAACACGCAGTTGATGATTTTTTGCAGGCATGCTTGCATCAACAGGTGCGAGTAGCATTGATCATTCACGGCAAAGGTCGCTATCACCAGCTGCCCATTTTAAAAAACAAGCTCAATCATTGGCTGCGCTCTCTGCCTGTCGTACTTGCATTTTGCTCTGCCGATGCGACCCATGGCAGTCGCGGCGCAGTTTATGTTCTCTTAAAACAGAAAGTTGCTGATTAATAACTCACCTTACGCAGTGTTGTCATCCTGAGGCCTGCGAAAGCAGGTCGAAGGATCAATACAATACGCTTATGACATTTGTTAGTGATCCTTCGACCTGCTTTCGCAGGCCTCAGGATGACGAGGGGCTAAGCTGTTACGATTAATATACTAATTCCACTTCTTCATTTTTTAACTTTAATTGCTCTCGCAATAACACCAACAAAGCTTCTGTTGGTTTGACTAACCATTTTTTTCCCAATGTTATTTTTGTTTGCGACTGATCAGGTGAGGGATAATGTATGATGACAGGGCAATTTCCACTACTATATTTCATTAATAAATTTTTTAAAATTTCCGTATTAAAATCTTGAATATTATTTATTCGTATTTGTAAATATTTACTGAACCGTTCACGTGCTTGATCTATATTTTTTATTTCTCTGCAAATAATGCGTGCTTGATTACTAAAATCATCAAGACCCACTTCGCCTTCAATAATGATAATTTCATCTTCATTTAATAAATTTCTGAATTTATGATAACAGTCAGAAAAACAAACCGCTTCAATTTGTGAGCCGCTATCTTCTAAAGTTAAAATGGCAATTCTATCACCGCGTTTTGTTTGACGTGTTCGTACTTGCGTAATCATGCCCGCTACACATACTTGTTGTTGACGAGGATGCAAATCAATCAAGCGGCAAGTGGTAAAATGTTTAAATTCATTCATAAATCGATTGAGTGGATGCCCTGTCAAATAAAATCCCAATGTTTCTTTTTCACCTTGTAATTGTATTTGTTCGTTCCAAGGAGGCGCATTAACATATAACGCTGTGTTATCTTGCGCTTCATTCATGCCAAATAAATCTCGCTGCTTATACAATTGATTATGTGCAGTTTGTTCAGCTTGTTGTAATGCTTGGTTGAGAGATGCCATTAAAACATATCGATGTGGATGAATTAAATCAAAAGAACCAGATTTAATGAGTGCTTCTAAAACACGTCGATTGGCTTTTCGTAAATCAATGCGCTGACAAAAATCAAATAAATCTTTAAATTCGCCATTTTTTTCTCGTGCAGAAATAATATTTTCAATGGCAGCTTGACCTGCGCCTTTAATAGCACCTAATCCATACATTAAATGTTTGTCATCGATGACATGAAAATTATAATGACTTTTATTGATATCAGGCGGAATGATTGTCAATTGCATGGATTGACAATCGTTGAGAAAGGCGAGCATTTTATCTGTTCTATCCATATCGGCAGATAAAACAGCAGCCATAAAAGCAGCGGGGTAATGTGTTTTTAACCACGCTGTTTGATACGCAATTAAAGCGTAAGAAGCGGAATGTGATTTATTAAAACCATAACCTGCAAACTTTTCCATTAAATCAAAAATATGATTCGCAAGTTCTGTATTAACGTGATTTTTTTGAGCGCCATCACAAAATATCGCGCGTTGTTGTGCCATTTCTTCTGGTTTTTTCTTCCCCATGGCGCGCCGTAAAATATCAGCTGCACCGAGCGTATAACCTGCTAATACTTGAGCGATTTGCATGACTTGTTCTTGATATAAAATGACACCATAAGTTGGACGCAAAACGGGTTCTAAAGTAGGGTGTGGATAAATGACTTTAGCACGACCATGTTTTCGATTAATAAAATCATCGACCATGCCTGATTGTAAGGGCCCTGGTCTAAACAATGCGACTAATGCAATTAAATCTTCAAAACAATCGGGTTGCAATCGTTTAATTAAATCTCGCATGCCATGCGATTCTAATTGAAATACTGCAGTTGATTTGCATTCTTTTAATAATTGAAAAGTGCGAGTGTCGTGTAAATCAATTAAGCTAATATCAATAGGTGTTTCATGATGTTTTGCATTAATGATTTGTAAAGCGCGAGCAATAATGGTAAGCGTTTTTAGCCCTAAAAAATCAAATTTTACTAAGCCGATTGTTTCCACATCATCTTTATCAAATTGTGTGACAGGATGATTTGATTCATTAGGCTCGCAATAAAGTGGTACAAAATCAGTTAATTTACCTGGTGCGATAACAATGCCGCCTGCATGTTTACCTACATTGCGTGTCATGCCTTCCAATTTACGAGCGAGATCAATTAAGGTGCGCACTTCGTCTTCTTGTTCATAACGTTCGCGTAATAATGGTTCTTGTTCCATGGCTTTATCTAAGGTAATCCCTAATTCGAAAGGAATTAATTTTGCAATTTTATCGACGAATCCATAGGCATATCCAAGTACACGACCGACATCTCGAACGACGGCTTTTGCTGCCATGGTGCCATAAGTAATAATTTGCGACACACTATCGTGACCATGTTTTTCCATGACATAAGAAATGACACGATCGCGGCCAGCGATACAAAAATCAATATCAAAATCTGGCATAGAAACACGTTCAGGATTTAAAAATCGTTCGAATAATAATTCTAATTCGAGTGGATCAAGATCAGTGATATATAAACTATAAGCGACTAATGAACCAGGCCCTGAGCCACGTCCAGGCCCAACAGGAATATCATTTTCTTTCGACCATTTTGTAAAATCAGCAACAATTAAAAAATAACCTGCGAATCCCATTTTATTAATGACATCTAATTCACGTAAAAGACGTTGATCATATGCGTTTTGTTGTAATGAAGTTATTTTTGAATTGTTAAATTTGGTAGCTAATCGTTTTTTTAATCCTTGCTGAGCAATTTCATTGAGATAACTTTCTGCAGTATAACTTGGTGGAACGGGGAAGTCGGGTAATAAATTTTTTCCTAATGAAAAAATGACATTACATCGTTTTGCAATTTGAACGGTGTTGGCTAATGCTTCTGGCATGTCTTCAAACAAAGCTTGCATTTCAGTAGGGCTGCGTAAATATTGTTGATCAGTATAACGTTTTGATCGATGCGGATCGTTTAGTGTCACACCTTCATGAATACAAACTCGTGTTTCATGCGCTTCAAAATCAGTTGATTCGAGAAAGCAAATATCATTCGTTGCAACTAAGGGGACGTGATATTTTTCTGCAAGTGAGGCAGTTGCATGAATGAACATTTCTTCTTGCGGTCTTCCAACGCGACTGATTTCTAAATAAAAACGTTCAGGAAATAATTGTTGCCAATGTTGTAAGCATGTACGCGCTGCTTCACTATCTTGCGCTAATAACGCTTGTCCAATATCACCTGATTGGCCGCCTGATAATGCAATTAAGCCAGATGAATAAGTTAACAACCATTCTTTTTGTATGAAAGGTTGTCCGCTCGATTGACCCTTTAAATAACTTTGTGAAATGAGTTTTAATAAATTTTTGTAACCTATTTGGTTTTGACAAAAGAGTGTTAATAAAAAAGGTGACTCTGTGTGAGTAGGATTAGCTAAGTATAAATCTGCGCCGATGATAGGTTTAATTTTTGCTTGATGCGCTGCTTGATAAAATTTAATGGCGGCATATAAATTGCAATGGTCTGTGATGGCGATGCTAGACATTTGAAGCGCGGCTGTTTTTTCCATTAAAGATGGAATCGAGACTATTCCATCTTTTAAAGAATATTCTGTGTGTAGTCGTAAATGGATAAAATTTTGTTCCATTGAGTGTCCTTATGTTCTGTACAAAAAAATTTTATGGGGCCCGTCGCTTTGGGTATCCCACCGTGCTCGCAAGCTGCGCGCGGTGGGAGCCCTCCCTCTCGCTCCGCCCATAAAATTATTTTTGTACAGAGAGCTTTTGTATGAATTGGTCAGATTATAACAAGATTGCTTTTATCTTGTAGGATTTATTTCGTGCGGGATACTAGGTATGATAACCCATTTTCCATAAGGTTATTTAAACGGCATGAATATTAATTTCCTCGATTTTGAGCAGCCTATTGCTGAATTAGAAGCCAAAATTCAAGAATTACGGATGGTTGGCACTGATGCTGACATTAATTTGAGCGAAGATATTAACCGCTTAGAAAGTAAGTGTAATCAACTCATCAAAGATACTTTTAGCAAATTAACCCCATGGCAAGTGACGCAATTGGCGCGTCATCCTCAACGTCCACACACAATAGATTATATCAGCCGTATTTTTACTGAATTTGATGAATTATCTGGTGATAGAATGTTCTCAGCCGGCCCCTCTATTGTTGCAGGTATTGCGCGGCTTGATGGTCAACCTGTTATGGTTATTGGTCATGAAAAAGGACGTAAAACTCAAGAAAAAATTGAGCGCAATTTTGGTATGCCTCAACCGGAAGATTATCGTAAAGCCTTGCGATTGATGAAAATGGCAGAGCGTTTTAAGTTGCCCATTATTACTTTTATCGATACACCAGGAGCGTACCCGGGAATTGGTGCAGAAGAACGTAATCAGAGTGAAGCGATTGCACGTAATTTATTTGTTTTATCCACGTTGAAAACACCGATTATTTGTACGGTAATAGGAGAGGGTGGATCAGGTGGTGCGCTAGCGATTGGTGTTGGTGATCGCATATTCATGTTGCAATATGCTATTTATTCTGTGATTTCGCCGGAAGGATGCGCTTCTATTCTTTGGAAGAGTGCTGAAAAAGCTTCTGAAGCAGCTGATGCCATGAGTTTAACGGCAGATAAAATTTCAAAATTAAAATTAATCGATGGTGTGATTGCAGAACCATTAGGTGGTGCGCATCGTCATTATGATGTGATGGCACAAACATTAAAAACACATTTAGTAAAACAATTAGCTGAATTACAGCAATATCCTATCGCAACTTTATTGGCTGAACGTTACAAACGTTTAATGGCATATGGCGTTACTTAAAAGTGTTAATCGAACTTACTGGATTGCCTACAGCGGCGGATTAGATTCGCATGTTTTATTAGTGCTTTGTCAGCAGTTAGGCATGAATTGTCGTGCTATCCATATTAATCATCATTTAAGTCCGTTTGCAGATGAATGGGCATTGCATTGTGCTAAAGTGTGTGAGCAATTAAACATCCCTTTTATCTCTGAATCTATTCATATGGATAAAGCAAATGGCGATAGCTTAGAAGCCGTTGCGCGAGAAAAAAGATATGCCTTATTACAATCATATTTAGCGCCAAACGATGTTCTTTTAACAGCGCATCATCAAGATGATCAAGCAGAAACACTTCTTTTACAACTCACGCGCGGTGCTGGATTAAAAGGCTTAGCGGCCATGCCTTTATTAAAATCTTTTGGAAAAGGATATCTAGGGCGTCCATTGCTTTCTTTTACACGACATGAATTAGAAACCTATGCTTTAGAAAAAAAATTAAATTGGATAAAAGATCATTCGAATGATGATACTCAATTAACGCGAAATTTTATTCGCTTGGAGATGATGCCATTATTAAAAAAACGTTGGCCTGGTATTGTTCCTGTTTTATCTCGTACGGCCAAACATGTTGCAGAAGCGCAAGCATTATTAGAAGAAATGGCAGAAACGGATTGGGAGAAAGTAAAAGGTTTGGATCCTGCTACACTTTCTTGTTCCAAACTATTGCAGTTATCAGCATCACGTCAACGATTAGTTTTGCGTTACTGGATACAAAAACAAGGTTACGCACTTCCTAATACGAAAAAATTAGAAACCATTTGCCAAACGGTTTTATCGGCCAAGTTAGATAGAATGCCTTGCGTGAAATGGCAAAACGGTGAAATACGCCGGTATCGTGACCATCTTTATTTAATGCATACGTTGAAGCAAATCAATACTTCATTCGAGATGGAATGGAATATGCAAGACCCATTATATTTTCCTGGATTAGGCCAATTAAAGGCGCGTTTAGTGTATGGGCAAGGATATCGGATGGATATTAAAGCAGTGTCTGTCAGATTGCGTCAGGGTGGAGAGTGCATTGAAATACCAACCCGAGGCCGGTTAAGTTTAAAAAATATATTCCAAGAATACGGTATTCCACCGTGGATGCGAGATCGTATTCCACTGATTTATGTGAAAGATAAATTAATTGGGATCATGGGATATTTTATTCATGATGATTATCGTGTAAATAATCATCAGGAAGGCAGGGTGATAAATTGGGTCAATGTGTAAGGTTGGGCTTAATGTGTAGGTTGGGCTTAATGTGTAGGTTGGGCTGAGGCCTGCGAAAGCAGGTCGAAGCCCAACAAAGAAGCCCAACAAAGAACCCCAACAACCAAACCGAACCCCAACAACCAAAAAACCCAACTTCAACTCTACTTATGATGGTCGCCGCAGCAGCACAGATACTTGATCAATGCACCAAACCCAAGAATGGGTATCGCTGTATCAAAAAAGCCATGCAGCACAGGCATATTCATAAAATTCAATGACATATGATTGGCTAGTCCGGCAAGAATAGCAACAATGATTACAATAGCAACAAAGATACGCATTAACATGAGTGACAACCTCCTTGGTGGTAGAATTTTGATCCTTAAGACAGACTAAAGAGATATCGCTTTCGAGTCAAGAATTGCTTATATTAACGTGAATTCTGGGATCAATCTCAGTCTTGTCATGTCAGCCTGTTTTTAGCTGGCATCCAGTACTTTTCATTAAAGCGATACGACGACGATGACAAAATATATTTTTATTACTGGTGGTGTGGTTTCTTCTCTTGGTAAAGGCGTGGCAGCGGCCTCTTTAGGCGCGATGCTTGAAGCGCGTGGTCTTGCTGTGACCTTAATGAAACTCGATCCTTACATCAATGTTGATCCTGGTACGATGAATCCTTTTCAACATGGCGAAGTCTTTGTCACAGATGATGGGGCTGAAACCGATCTTGATCTTGGCCATTATGAACGCTTTGTTAGAATAAAAATGACTAAAGCGAATAATTTTACGACGGGTCGCGTTTATGCCAATGTCATCCGCAAAGAACGTAAGGGTGATTATTTAGGCGGGACAGTGCAAGTCATCCCGCATATTACTGATGAAATTAAACATTGCATTTTAAAAGGGACCAAAGGTGTTGATGTTGCATTAATTGAAATTGGCGGAACCGTTGGTGATATCGAATCGCTGCCTTTTTTAGAAGCTATACGACAAATGCGCGTGGAGTTAGGACGTCAGCATACTTTATTCATTCATCTCACTTTACTTCCTTTTATTCCAACGGCGGGTGAAGTTAAAACAAAACCAACACAACATTCCGTTAAAGAATTACGTTCTATTGGTATTCAACCTGATATTTTACTTTGCCGCAGTGACAGACCGATTTCAGATAATGCGCGTACCAAAATTGCACTCTTTACCAACGTAGAAAAAGAAGCTGTTATTCCTTTGCTTGATGTCGATTTCATTTATCAATTGCCTATCGCATTACATGAACAGGGATTAGATCGCACGGTTGCTGAGCATCTAGGTTTAGAAGAGAAAACACCTGATTTACATGAATGGGAAAGAGTAGTGGATGCTTATCGTCATCCTGATTCAGAAGTGACAATTGGCATGGTTGGAAAATATATTGATTTGGCGGATTCTTATAAATCATTATCTGAAGCATTAAAACATGCGGGTATACAAACACGAACACGTATTCATATTGAATATATTGATTCAGAAGAATTAGAAGAAAAAGGCACAGCTATATTATCTACTGTTGATGCGATTCTCGTTCCCGGCGGTTTTGGTAAACGCGGCATAGAAGGTAAAATTCTCGCAGCACAATACGCACGAGAAAAAAATATTCCTTATTTAGGAATTTGTTTAGGTATGCAAATTGCTATTGTTGAATTTGCGCGGCATCTTGCGAATATGCCAAATGCAAATAGCACCGAATTTAATCCTCAAACACCTTATCCTGTTGTTGCTTTAGTAACAGAGTGGATTAATGCATCTGGTGAACGTGAACAACGCACAGAAAAATCAGATGTTGGCGGCACTATGCGTTTGGGCGGACAAGCTTGTCTTTTGCAGAAGAATACACTCGTACAAAAACTTTATGGCAGTGATACGATTATTGAGCGTCATCGTCATCGTTATGAAGTGAATAACAATTTATTACCGCAATTAGAAGCATCGGGATTACTGGTATCAGGTCGATCCATGCAAGATAATTTAGTGGAATTAATTGAATTACCGAATCATCCTTGGTTTATTGGCTGTCAATTTCATCCTGAATTTACTTCCACACCGCGTGATGGACATCCTTTATTTGTTGGTTTTATACAAGCGGCGAAAGCTTATCGTGATAGCAAAAAAGTAATGCGAGAACAAATCAAATGAAATTATTTAATTTTCCGATTGGATTAACCCATTCTTTTTTCTTGATTGCAGGGCCTTGCGTGATTGAAAGCGAACAATTTGCGATTGATACGGCAGGTGAATTACGTGAAATTACATCTGCTTTGCAAATTCCTTTTATTTATAAATCATCATTTGATAAAGCGAATCGAACATCATCACGTAGTTATCGCGGGCCTGGTTTAGAAGAGGGTTTACGTATTTTAGAAGCAGTTAAAAAACAAGTAAATGTCCCAGTTTTGACAGATGTACATGAAGATACACCCGTTGATGAAGTCGCAAAAGTAGTTGATATGATGCAAACACCAGCATTTTTATGCCGTCAAACCAATTTTATTCAGCGAGTGGCAAGTCAAGGATTGCCTGTGAATATTAAAAAAGGGCAATTTCTTTCGCCGTGGGAAATGAAAAATGTGGTGGATAAAGCGCGCGAAACAGGGAATCAACACATCATGGTGTGTGAACGCGGTGCATCATTTGGTTATAACAATTTAGTCACAGACATGCGTTCACTTGCCATTATGCGCGAAACAAATTGTCCTGTTGTGTTTGATGCGACACATTCCGTGCAATTGCCCGGTGGCGGTGGTGATAAAACATTAGGGCAGCGTCAATTTGTGCCTGTGTTATCGCGCGCTGCGGTTGCGGCGGGTGTGGCAGGTTTGTTTATGGAAACACATCCGAATCCTGATGAAGCGCCTTCTGATGGGCCTAATATGTGGCCGCTTGATAAAATGCGCGCGTTATTGACGTTGTTGAAAGAAATTGATTTGGTGGTGAAGCGGTCGAATTATATGAGTGAGGATTTATAATTAGAATTATTTTTTCTGATTGATATTCGATACCTTATAAGGTACATGCAATACTTCTGCATGTACTACTTTCCTACCATTGTCATCAACTTCAATTTCGGTTGTTAAAGCAGGAAAAAAGTGAAGTCGATAATGACTAATGTCTACTTTTGCTTTGTATTGATCATCCTCTCTGACAATACATGTCTTACGACCTTGTGAAATGTTAACATGTCCCGGATCTCTAACATTGGGGTCATCTTCACTTGTTCCATAAATACATCGCTTAAATGTTTTATACAACGTTTTGTCTTTCCTATAATCCGTTAATTCTTTGATTTTTGCTTTATCAAAAAATAAATATTGATGTTTACAACTTGCTTTTAAATACCCATCATTTGAATGCAAGGGAATAATTGGGCATTTTTTATCTAAATAATCATAAATATATTCTTTAGGATTACCTATATCATCTATCTCTTTATCATCAACCCACTTAAT
>Ga0207140_1038_pt1 | contig 24639 bp, 26 predicted proteins | sample Alteio_BWMinHeat_4_FD_153528 | JGI IMG/M metagenome (GOLD analysis project Ga0207140, IMG submission 153528) | Enriched cells from forest soil in Barre Woods Harvard Forest LTER site, Petersham, Massachusetts, United States -... | ecosystem: Environmental > Terrestrial > Soil > Temperate forest >... | reverse complement strand
TTAACCGAAGCACCCTTGCGCATGTTAATGAATAACCTCGATCCAAACGTTGCCGAAATTCCAAGTGATCTGGTCGTTTATGGCGGCATTGGCCGCGCGGCGCGTAATTGGGCCTGTTACGATAAAATTGTGGCAGCGCTCACGAACTTGAATGAAGACGAAACATTATTAATTCAGTCCGGCAAACCCGTCGGTATTTTCAAAACGCATTCTGATGCGCCGCGTGTCCTGATTGCCAATTCCAATCTTGTTCCGCATTGGGCGACATGGGACACATTTAATGAACTGGATAAAAAAGGCTTGATGATGTACGGCCAAATGACAGCGGGTTCCTGGATTTACATCGGCAGCCAGGGCATCGTGCAAGGCACGTATGAAACTTTCGCAGAAGCGGGCCTGCAACATTTCGGCGGCAAATTGGCTGGGAAATGGATATTAACAGCTGGATTAGGCGGCATGGGCGGTGCGCAGCCACTCGCTGCAACGATGGCGGGTGCATGTATGCTGGCAATCGAATGTGATCCCAAACGCATCAAACGGCGCCTGCAAACCGGTTATTTGGATAAAGAAGCCAAAGACCTGGATGAGGCACTCGCGATCATTCAAGAACATTGCGCGGCAAAAAAACCAGTTTCCGTGGGCTTACTCGGCAATGCCGCGGACGTCTATCCGGAATTAGTAAAACGTGGCGTCAAACCTGATTTAGTCACTGACCAAACCAGCGCGCATGATCCGTTGAATGGTTATTTACCGCAAGGCATGACACTTGCGCAAGCAGACGCCATGCGCAAAACAGATCCTGCACGTATCGTGAAGGCGGCCAAAGAATCCATGGCGGTGCAAGTAACAGCGATGTTGGCTTTTCATCGTGCAGGCATTCCCACTTTTGATTACGGCAACAATATCCGGCAAATGGCTAAAGACGTTGGCGTAGCGGATGCATTTGCTTTTCCTGGTTTTGTGCCCGCTTATATCCGGCCATTATTTTGCCGCGGTGTGGGCCCTTTTCGTTGGGCAGCATTATCGGGTGATGCGGAAGATATTTATCGAACTGATGCCAAGGTAAAAGAATTACTGCCTGATGATGCGCACTTGCATCGTTGGCTAGACATGGCAAAAGAACGTATTCAATTTCAAGGTTTGCCCGCGCGCATTTGCTGGGTGGGTCTCGGCGATCGCGCGCGTCTCGGACTCGCTTTCAACGAAATGGTAAAACGCGGTGAATTAACAGCGCCTATCGTGATCGGCCGCGATCATCTGGATTCCGGATCAGTGGCAAGCCCCAATCGTGAAACAGAAGCCATGCGTGATGGTTCCGATGCCGTTTCCGACTGGCCATTGCTGAATGCATTATTAAATTGCGCGAGCGGCGCGACTTGGGTCAGCATCCATCATGGCGGCGGTGTTGGCATGGGTTATTCCCAGCACGCTGGCATGGTGATCGTTGCAGATGGCAGCGATGCCGCTGCAAAAAGACTGGAACGCGTTCTGACGAATGATCCTGCCACGGGTGTCATGCGTCATGCCGATGCGGGTTATGAAACAGCCATTCAATGCGCACACCAATATGGTTTGCGATTACCTATGATACCTTCGAGATAACACTATGAAATTTACATTACATCCCGGTAAATTAACGCTGGCCGACATTCGCCGTTTGCTCACGGAATCCCTTGAAATCACATTGGATAAAGGCTGTCATGCGGCCATTCAATCCGCGCAGCAAGTCATCGCCAATATTATTAAAGATGACAAAGTGGTGTATGGCATCAACACGGGTTTTGGTGCATTGGCACATAAACGCATTGCACCGGCTGATCTTGAAACACTGCAGCAGAGCATTGTGCTGTCACACGCGGCAGGCACGGGTGATTTGTTAAGCGATCAAGCGGTACGACTCATTCTTGCCTTAAAAATTAATAGTCTTGCGCGCGGATTTTCGGGTGTGCGCATGGAAACAATCGATGCCTTGATACGTTTGTTTAACGCACATATTTATCCTTGTATTCCAGCACAAGGTTCGGTCGGTGCCTCAGGTGATCTTGCCCCGCTTGCACACATGAGCGCTATTTTATTGGGTGTTGGCGAAGCACGCTTTCAAGGAAAAATTATTTCCGCCCAAGCTGCTTTATCCAAAGTTGGCTTGCAGCCTTTGCAACTTGCGCCAAAAGAAGGTCTTGCATTGTTAAATGGCACGCAAGTTTCGACGGCCATCGCGTTGCTGGGTTTATTTGCTGCTGAAGAAGTGTTTGCAGCTGCGATGGTGACCGGCGCATTGTCATTGGATGCCGTGCGCGGCAGCGATACACCGTATGACGAACGCATACAAGCCGTGCGCGGTCATGCGGCGCAAATTAACGTCGCGGCCATGATGCGCGAATTATTGGCCGGCAGTGAAATTCGTAAATCACATTTGTCGTGTCACAAAGTGCAGGATCCTTATTCTTTGCGTTGCATACCACAAGTCATGGGTGCGTGCTTGACTCAAATGTGGCATGCGAGTGAGACATTATTAATCGAAGCAAATGCAGTATCGGATAATCCATTAATTTTTGCCGAGCAAAATGAAATTCTGTCCGGCGGTAATTTTCATGCTGAACCGGTTGCACTTACCGCCGATGCACTCGCCGTCAGCATCGCAGAAATTGGCGCGTTGTCTGAACGACGTATCGCGCTGTTAATCGATCCTATTTTTAGCGGACTGCCCGCGTTTCTCGTCAATAATCCGGGCGTTAATTCCGGTTTTATGTTGGCGCAAGTGACGGCCGCCGCGTTAGCAAGCGAGAATAAATCACTCGCCCATCCTGCGAGTGTTGACAGTTTGCCGACATCCGCCAATCAGGAAGATCATGTCAGCATGGCAACTTATGCCGCACGCCGATTATTACCAATGGTTGAAAACAGCGCCTGTATTGTTGGCATTGAATTACTTGCCGCGTGCCAGGGCATCGATTTCCTGCAGCCCTTAAAGACTTCACCGCAACTGGAAGCCGTGCATGACTTATTGCGCAAGCAGGTTTCCTTCTATGCTAAGGACCGCTATTTTGCGCCCGATATTGCCAAGGCCAAAATGCTCGTCCAAAGCGGTCTGGTTCGTGAGCAGGCTAAATTAGTTATTTTGGACTAAACTTAGATCATAAATGTCTGTAGAGGGTTTGTTCCCGGATTGCGCTGCGCTCCATCTGAGCTACATTTTAATCAATCTGTCAATTAATGATCGTTAATTGTGCAATATTTTATGGCTGAAATAGGCTTGCAAGCTCATGAAATATTGATCCTTTTCCTTAAAAAACAATTATTTTTCATATATTTATTTAAATTGACCCCTTCCTGGCATGGGGGTAAGGTATAAGTAGACACGGACTTATAAAGCACACGGATGATAAAGAAAGCTAATTAGCAGGAGGTGCGTCATGAGTCAGGATCGCAAAGACAAAATGCCATTAGATAAAAACATTAATAAAGATCGTTCGGATTCGGCCTTTGATAAAAGCCGTGGCACAGGAGCAGGACAAGGCGGTTTGCAACAAGATAAGCTGCGCGACAAAAGCAGCCAAACAGGCCAAGGAACGAAAACAGGTGCTGGCAGTGCAACGACGACCAACACGACATCTACCACGGGCACGGGAAGAAAATAATTTAGAGGGGATGCCAACATGTTGTCATGGGTATTAACATTTTTAGTTCTAGCAATCATTGCCGCAGTACTAGGATTCACCGGCGTTGCGGTTGCCGCTGCAGAGATTGCAAGAATTCTTTTCTTAATATTTCTAATATTATTTGTTATATCACTCGTGATGCATTTATTCAGTGGAAGGTCATAGAAACAACGAGGGAACAAACGGACGATGATGTTGCACATAAGCGAGAGAGAGACGTTAGATGAGTGGCAAGGAAGATTGTAAAAAATATAGGGATCTAAAAAAGAACAAGTTGAAAAGGAATTCGAAACGTTTGTGAATATACCATTGGATGGGTGATAAAACTTATTAAAATAATAATAAATAGAGCACGCCCTTATTGATCCTGATAAGGGCGTTTTCTTTTTTAGGGTGTATATATCCCACACTTCAACCTGTTGTTGCTGCAAGGAGCAAATTTACCGCACTGCTAAACTTCTATCCTCCCCTCCCCAACCCTCCCCTCCAGCCAAAAAACGCTGGAGTGGAGGGGGACTCTATGGCCAACCCTGGATGAAAAACAAATGGCTGTTAGGAAATCCCCTCTCCTCCACGTCCCTTTGTGGAGGAGAGGGGGAAGGGGAGAGGAGGATAGAAGTCTGAAGTTTAATGGGTATAGCTCGCAGTTAATACATCTTTTACTTCATCTACCAATTCGGATGGTAATGTCACCGTATAATTGTCTGGCACGGCTTGAGGATTTTTTTCCATGAACAACAAACAGTATTGTTTTAACGCTAAACCGCCTTTCAAAATAGACTGTATTTGCAGCAAATTTTCATTGCTTTGATCACGCGCTAAGAGATATTTAACTGATCTCTCCAAACTTTTAATTTGGCGAATTGATAATGTTCCAATTTTTTCTCGCAAATCATTCGCGGTATTAATGGCGTTTGGATAACTGAATGGTTCGCTGTTTATAGTCGCGCCAATCAACACCCAGGTTTGCGGATTAAGTGATAATTGCTCAACTAAACCAATATTTAAATCGGTAAAATCAGTATTAATGCCAGCACCCTGCTCCATCAATGCTTGCACAAAATTAGCAAAATTTTCTTTTTCGGCTACCTCATCCAAGCCATAAAATATTTTTTGAAAAATACTATTGTTTGCATAGTCTCGTACAGCGGCAATCGCTCCCATCTGTAATAACCACACTCCTACTTGAGAATGGCCATACAATTTCATTAAAGCGCTACATCCAGCGCTATCAATAGCATAATTAATATCGACTCCACATTCTTTTATAAGCCAATGCAGAAATTTTATTCTTCTCTCAGGCAGAATGTCGTGACATCGGATTGCAAAAACCAATAATCTATGGCCATCTAGCTTCTTGAAACGGTCTTCAGTTAAGAGCCATTGTACCATTTCAAGATCACAATTTTGGACAGCTATATAGACAGCTTCGCCTTCCATTCGTTTCACTTGCTGTTCAAGTTGTGATTTGATTTTGGTTCCATCACGTACCAACCATTGCGCAATCGCAACATGGTTTCTACAAACAGCATCAAAAAAAGCATTATCAACATTTTCAGTTTTATCAAACAGCCATTGCACGATATCCAGATGATCATTTTGTACGGCAAATCTAAATCCTGTACCGCCCTCAAATGGTTGATTGACGTCAGCATGTGCTTTGGCAACTAGCCATTTCGCGACTTCAAGTTGGCCAAGATAACAGGCATACACAAAACATTGCGTCACTGAAAGATGAGTCTGTGCCAGCCATCTAAATGTTTCAATATAACCAAATCGAAGCAAAAACTCGATCAGTGTTCCTGAGGATGGCGACAGTGACGCTTCTAGGCCAAGATTTATTTTTGCGCCATTTTCGGTTGCCAATTTTGCTGCGACGAGATCATTATCCAGGATTGCCAGGATCAAAGGATAGTCCACTAATTGGCAATGTTTCTTAAATATATCTTTAATCGTTATTAAATCTTTTGTTTTTAATGCTTTAATCAGGGTTCGATTTATCGTATGGTAAAACATTATTTTTCCTCTGAATCAGGGAATATTTCTTAAAATATTGTTTATTTCGTCAGTCAGTTCATTAGGTAATATTTCATTATAGTTTTCTGGTAATGCTTGAGAATGCTTTTTTATAAAAAGTAAACAGTGTTGTTTTAGCGCTAATCCGCCTTGCAAAATAGACTGCATTTGCCGTAAATTTTTATCCTCAGGATCACGCTTTAAAAGATAGCTAACTGATTTGCGTAAACTGATTACTTGTGGAGTAGACAATGTGTTGATTCTCTCACGCAATTCATCAACGGTATTGATGGCATCTGGATGACTGCATGGTCTACCATTGACATGAGCGCCTATCAAAATCCATTTTTGCTGATTAAACGCTAACTGATCCAGCCGATTAAAATCAACTTCGCTTAAATCAGTATTAATGCCTGCGCCCTGCTCCATTAAGGCTTGTACAAAATTCACCGTGTGACATTTTTCTTCTAACTGAGCAAATAATAAATTTAAAATCGTAAGGTTTTCATGATCGCGTGCGACAGCAGTTGCGCCATGTTGTAATAACCAGAGTCCTACTTCAGGCTGGCGGCAGGTTTTCATTAAAACAGTACGGCCGGTAATATCAATAATATCGATTGAATCAATCTCGGCATCATATTGCTGAAACAACCATTGCAGCATAGTTATTCTTTTCATTGGGTCAATAGTTCCTACTCTAGCAGCACTATGCAATAAAATATTACCGTTTGCTTTCTCAAAACTGCCTTCATCTAATAACCATTGAACCATCTCAATGTGACAATTTTCAGTGGCGTCAAGAATAGAATTTTCCTTCTCATAGATAGACAATGCGTTGCCCTTACTTAATAACCATTGCGCAACCTGCACCTGTCCATTGTAAACGGCGCGCCAAAAAGCAGAGTGATCGTGTTTGCATTGATTATATAGCCACTCTACAATGTGCAGATGGCCCTTATTCACGGCATACATAAATCCCGTCCTGCCATTCACCCTCAGATCGACGTGAGAACACTCGACTAACCATGTCGCTATTTCAAGCTGGCCATGATAGCAGGCATCCAAAAAACATTCGCGCGTTTGTAATTTAAATTGATCGATGTAAAGTCTGGAAAGATGGGATTCGACTAGCCATTGTAAAACTTCGACATAGCCGAATTGAATCACACTTTCGAGCAGTGAACCAAGTGATGCAAATTCAGACATTTCAATAAAAAAATGAAGAGCTGCGCCCTCTTTACTGGCTAATTTTACTCTCTCCAAATCACCTTCCAGAATGGCGGCCACTAAAGGATAACTTGATGAACAGCAACTAAATTCAAATATATTTTTAATTGTCGCAAGATCTTTTTCTTCTAGCGCTTTGATTAACGCCTCATTTGATGTGTTGTGAAACATACTTCTTCTCAATGTGAGAGCCTAAAATATTAATGTTTTAGAATGATATTATTAACTTGTTCAGCCAGTTCAGCTGGTAATATTTCAGTATATTTTTCTGGCAAGACTTGCGGATTTTTTTCTATAAAAAATAAACAGTGCTGTTTTAACGTCACACTATTCTTCAGAATAGACTGCATTTTCAGCAAATTTGCATTGGCTGGATCACGTGTTAAAAGATAGGCTACCGATTTTCGTAAGTCTTTTATTTGTTGTATGGATAGATCACCAATTCTCTCACGCAGATCATCAAGTGTATTAATGGCACCTGGATAACTGAAAGGTTCATCGTTTACCGTTGCACCAATCAACACCCAATTAGCAGTAGTACAATCATTCATTAACTCAAAAGTAAATCCTGTTAAATTCATATTGATGCCTATACCGGATTCAAACAGCATTTGCAAAAAACTCAAGTACGCTGCTTTTTGTTCTTCTTTAATATGCGGCCAAACCATCAATTCCAGTGCATTTTTATTTTTCGTATCTCGTTCAGTAGCAATTGCTCTGCCTGTTTTTAATAACCAGGTGGCAATATCGAAATGAAAACGCATTGCATTATCCAAAAACAGCGTCCTACCGCTTTCATTTACATTATGTTTATGAAAATTTTCTCCCACCTGTTCTACTAACCATTGAAATACGACGACATGATTTTGCTTTCCAGCCGCAACTAAGACTGCCTGATCAATCTGTAAAGCTTTTGTCAGCCATTGTATCGTGGTTAAATGACCGCCTTTTGCAGCCAATTCTAATGCGCTTTCTTTACAACTAGAAAGCTCTGTAACATGAGCATGGCCTTCATTTACCAACCACTGAGCGACATCAAGATAGCCATCACCTACCGCCCACAAAAAAGCCGTATCATCCAGGTCGCTATCTCGCGCATCACCCTGGGCACCTACTTTAATAAGCCATTGCACTCCTTCTAGATAACCATGAGCAGCAGCAAACGCCATCATCTCATTCAGCATGCTCTGGTCACTAAATTGCGTACCACTTTCTTTAAATAACCAAATCAGTATATCGGAATAATGAAATTCAAGAATAACGGCGAGCAGTAAGAAACCTTCTTCTTGCTCAAGAATCTTCGGATTAGCGCCTTGTTCACATGCAGATATCACATTTTCTATCTTGTTTTCCAATATTGCCCTGACTAAAGGTTTATCTTTTTCAGCAAAGGATTGTTCAATAAAATCGGAAATAAAATTGTTATCACCATTGATGATTGCTCTTTCCAAGTCGTCATAAAGAATCATTTCTTTTCGGGCTCCATTAATCTACGTTGGGATTGTCACAATTTAATCTGCCAATTTTTCTTCGACCAGCGATTGGTGGATGGACTTGCGTTGTTTTAATTCCGTGAAATAACGCTGAAGATTTGGCCATTCATTCAAATCAAATTTAAAATGCACGAGCCAGGTCATCATGACGAAGAGATAAGCATCAGGCAAAGTAAACTCATCGCCCAATAAATAGTTATGATTGGCGAGATTTTTATCGACATAAGTACATTTGGTTTTGATCAATGGTTTGTAAACTTTTTCTCTCACTTCTTCTGGCAGGCCAGGATTAAACAACGTACTGATGGTTTTATGCAATTCTGTCGCCACGTAATTCAACCATTCCAGCACCCGGTAACGTTTAAAGTCTCCCGTGCCTGGCAACAGTTTAGTCGCGCCGTTGGTGTCTGCCAGGTACTGCAGAATGACGGCATTTTCAGTTAAAATTTCACCGTCATTTGTTTTTAAGGTTGGCACGGCGCCCTTGGGATTAATTTTTAAAAAATCGTCACCTTTTTCTGTTTTTTTACTGCGTAAATCGACGCTTTCAAATTCGGCGCGCAGACCTATTTCATTGATAATAATGCGTACAACGAGTGAACAAGCACCTCGCGTGTAATATAATTTCATAAATGCCTCCAGTTTGGCATATGATTACAACATTAATCCGCAGGAAAAAAAAGCATGGTGATCAGAGTTGGCGTGGGTGTTCTTATTTTTAATCAGCAAAACCAGATTTTATTGGGTAAACGCACAACTAAATACGGATTTGGCACGTGGGCCTGCCCGGGCGGCCATTTAGAATTATACGAAACACCGTTTGCTTGTGCCGTTCGCGAAACGCAGGAAGAAACGGGCTTAATTATTGCGGATTTAAAAAAAGGACCATGGGTCAATACAATTTTTCCGCAGGATAATCACCATTATGTAACCGTATTTGTTTTGACGCGTCATTATCAAGGCACACCACGTGGCCTTGAGCCTGATAAATGCGCGGAATGGCAATGGTTCGATGTGAAGCATTTACCGCAACCATTATTTGCAACCATTGAAACACTCATCGCAGAAGGTGCTTTTCCAACACAGTTTTAAAATCGTTTCGTATAGATATGACAATACGGCTGCTTGCCGGTCTTGGTGTAATAATCCTGATGATATAATTCAGCCGGCCAAAATGTCGTGACAGGCAAGAGTTTCGTTGCGATGTGCAAGCCCTTCTTTTCTAATTCATTGCTTAACTGTTGCGCGGTTTTTTTTTGCTGCTCATCGTAATAAAAAATCACGCTTAAGTATTGCTCACCCAAATCTGGGCCTTGACCATTATTTTGCGTGGGATCATGAATTTCGAAAAAGAATTTGGTCAATTGTTCATAGTTTATTTTAGTAGGATCATAAACGACACGTATCGCTTCATAATGTCCACTCGCACCAGAACAGACTTGTTCGTAAGTCGGTTTTTTATGACGTCCGCCAGTATAACCTACTTGTGTTTTAAGCACGCCCGGCAATTTTTGAAAATAATATTCCACGCCCCAAAAACAGCCGGCAGCAAAGATGGCTTCCGCTGTGTCCGTCACGTTTTTGTCACTCACAAAATCCAGGCTTAATGAATTAACACAATGACGAGTATTGGCAGGTGTAAAACCTTCACCCATAAAAACATGGCCCAGGTGTGCATGACACCGAGCACACAAAATTTCCGTGCGCATGCCGTCTGCATCCGTTTCACGCTGCACCGCACCTGGCAATTCCTCATCAAAACTCGGCCAGCCGCAGCCTGAATGGAATTTCGTCGAGGAACGAAATAATGCCAGACCGCATTGACGACACAGATACGTGCCTGACTCACCGAAATCATCGTACTCACCTGAAAAAGGACGTTCAGTTCCCTTGCCCTGCACAACGGCTAATACGATATCGGGCAAACTGGCTGATTTATAGGGCATAAATTTGATCCTTTTAATATTTAATTACTGTTACTTTTTATTAATTTAATATTATAAGTCAACTGCTTGAAACACCATTAAAACATTGCACTCAATTTATTTCTTAGTATAATCCCTAATTCCGTTTTTTCGATAGGTCACCACAATGAAACAGGCAATCAAAATCTTTTCCTCGGGTTTGCTGATTTCTTCACTATTTTTTATTTCACTTCCTTTGGCCTTAGCCAATACTATTGTAGCGAATGGTATTTATTATCCAAATTCAGGCTTACCTCAGCAACAGCGGCTGGCATTTTTAACCAGCGAAAATGACGGATTAAACTGGTCTTTTGTAGCAGACCAGCAAATTGAATTTCCCGCCTCTTTGCATCATTTAATTCTTTCTCATCCTAGTTGTTCAGGAAATATTTGTCTTTTGACGGTGAAAGATAATGGGCAAAGCGCTTTGTTAATCAGTCAAAATCATGGTTATTCATGGTCTTATGTAAAAGAACAATTGGGTAAACATAATGAATTACTTGCAAGTAGCTGTGTTAATGATTTTTGTGTAACAGTAGGGGAGCATAGGACCCGTACTTCTTATACGCCTCTCATCATCACGTCACATGATCGCGGTACATCATGGACAGTTATCAAGAATATTGTTGATTTACCTGAATCCACTACCTATAAATTTATTTCTTTAGAAGACGTCAGCTGTACAGCACAATCTTGCGTTGCTGCTGGACATTATTATCCAAAGAATGTTGACCCAAAAGTGATGCGACCTGTTTTCATTTCTAGTCAAGACGGCGGTCAATCTTGGTCTTTCGTGGACAATATTAATGGCTATGATAATCAGAAAAGAGCGTTTATTAATCAACTGACTTGTACTAAAGATAACTGTCTTGCCGTAGGCATAAACGGTACTCTTATTGGCACGCACACTCCCCTGATGTTAATTGGCGGTGGCGATAGTAACCTGCCTTGGTCAGTTGTTAAGCTTCCTGAACTTAAAAATACAGAACAAGGTTTTTTGAGTTCTGTCACGTGTGTCAATAAAAACTGTATTGCTGTTGGTTACTTGACTGACAGTAACGATAAAAAAGTTTCTCCACTACTGCTTTTTAGTGATGATCAGGGACAACATTGGCAAGTAAGTGAAGCTATTTTCGGTTACCCGTCAACTCCAATAGCTGCAACTGATTATGTGTCTTGCACTAACAATCTATGCGTTGCAACGGGCCGTAATTATATTACGGGTAGTGGAAAAATCTGCGATCCATTCATCATCGTCAGCAAAGATTATGGTCATACGTGGTCTTATGTGAACAATATCACAGGCCTACCTAAAGAACCGATGATCACTACTCTTGGTCCAAGCTACTGCCAAGGAAAAATCTGCACGATAGTGGGTCATTATGGCAACAGTGACAACCAAGCAGTCACGCAAATCTTGTTGCTCGTTAGCAATGATCAAGGACAATCATGGAGTAAAATCGATAACAATACTATTTTGAATCGACCCCCTGGTTTTGGAGCAGGCTATCTCGAGTCAATTCTTGCATCATAAAAAGGTAGCTTCGCAAAAAGAGAATAACTGCGCACCAACCGAAGGCGAAAACGCAGAGCCATGAATTATGAGTGTAACGCCTCTGGTTGGCATGCAACTGTATTTTTATTTCAATCGATAATCAATTGTCGTTACCAACCGCACTTTTTTCTCTATCGAACCCAGCGCATTTTGATTGCTGCTCCAATCCGCGCTCATTGTGCTGGTATCGCGGCCCATAATCTGGAACACACCCTGGCTGGCGCGTTGTATACCTGCCAAATGACTTTGCGAATCTTTTGCAAATTGATCGGCAACAATGCGTGCACTCTTGGTGGCTTCCGCCAACAGGGTCGGACGAATCTTATCAAGTTGCATGTAATAAAAACTGGGGTTCGGACTGATGGAACTCACATCAAATGCGAGAGGCACGCCGCGCTGCAACAAGGTATCCGTAATTTGCACTGTCTTCCAAATTAAATCCACTTTATCGGAACGAATGCGTGTGCCGCCTGTTACCACGTAGCGTTGTGCATTAGTATTTTGATTATCATTTTGATTATAGATATTGGCTAAACGGTCTTCGACTTTTAATTGGGTGCGGTCAATTTCATTATCTGCAAAACCTTGCTGCTTTAAAAATTCAACGACGACTTGCTGGTCATGAAGCAAGCGCTGATCCAACTGCGCAAGATCATTACCCACTTCACGATAATTAATTTCCCAGATGCCTAAATCTGATCGCACATCCTGTTCGGCTAATCCTTTTACAGTAACGCTACGGCCAAAACTTTTAACAAGGTACAATCCTTTGCCAATGCTATAACCCGCTCCAAGGATGCCTAAACTCAATATAAAAGCCCCAATTAACAACGTTGGCTTATTATTTCCCATTGTTTTGTCCTTGCCTAAATTGATTGCCACTATTAAACCATTAATGCCATTCAGCCCACAATAGAGTATCAAAATGGTTTCTGTTATAAATGGGTTCTGCCCTGACAGTTGCCAATGTGTCAGGGACAGAACCTGATCTATTCTATTCTCAAGGTTGTAACACATGACAACTAATCGCTCAGAGCATTGGTTTATTTTCCAAAATGACAATTTACTTATGTTGCAAAAAGGTACAACGTACACATTACCAACCGGGTCGTTTATGCCATCTGTTCAATCGCATATCATGCGACAACATGCATTCGGTGAATTTCAAGGCAAGACTTGTTTTTGTGCTGAATTTGACAGTCAGGCAGCTTTGCCGGCTGATGTCGTGGCTTTACCTTTGCGGCGTGCGTTAGGTCAGCTGCATGTTGATTGGTACAAACCAGCCGTTAAAGCATATTCCATTATCAACTGGGACATAAACCATCAATTTTGCAGCCGTTGCGGCAATGTCACAGTACACAAAGAAGCTAACATCTTTGAACGTGTCTGCAGTGTGTGTGGATTAGTTTTTTATCCGCGTATTTCACCGAGTGTTATTGTGCTCATCCAGAAAGATGATCATATTCTCATGGCACGCAGCCCGCATTTTATACCTGGCGCGTATGGTTTAATTGCCGGTTTTGTAGAAGTCGGCGAAAGCATTGAAGACGCTGTGCATAGAGAAGTAAAAGAAGAAGTCAGCATAGATATAAAAAATTTGCGCTATTTTGGTTCACAGCCCTGGCCGTTTCCTGATTCATTAATGATTGGTTTTACTGCAGAGTATGCCAGTGGTGATATTATTATTGATAAGAAGGAAATTGAAGCGGCTGATTGGTACCGCTTCGATAATTTGCCTGGCCGTCCTTCCGTCTCTGTCAGTATTGCCAGCAAACTGATTGAACGTTTTATTACTGAACAAAGCTCAAAAGGAAACTGATATGGAAATGTATGATAGTTGGCTTGAAGAAAAACGTTCTGTCTATCTTTATGGCGTGATGGCGGCAAATGAAGAAAATATTTTGCATAAAAAACTTTTTCTTGATCTGCAAACTGCAGCGGAAAAACAGGCAGACATTTGGGCGAAAAATATCCGTGAAGCTAATCTTCCCGAGCCTGCGCCTTTTAAACCAACTTTGCGTTACCGTTTAATCGCGTTCTTGGTCAAATCGTTTGGCACGGAACGATTACATTTTATTTTATCGGCGATGAAAATTCGTGGCATGTCAATTTTCAATCGTTATCATAGCGAACACAAGCACACTAATTTAAATTCAGCTAGCAATTTGCGTGCAGCCGTATTTGGCGTCAACGATGGTTTGATTTCTAATATGAGCTTGATTTTAGGAATGGCCGGGGCTAACTCAAACCAGCATTATATTATCATTGCCGGCATTGCAGGATTGTTGGCTGGCGCATTTTCGATGGGTGCAGGCGAATATATTTCAGTGCGTTCGCAACGCGAAGTATTCGAGCATCAAATTGCCATTGAAAAACAGGAGCTGGCGGAATATCCGGAAGAAGAACAGGAAGAATTAAGCCTCATTTATCAGGCGCGTGGCGTTCCGAAAGAAGAAGCAAACAAGCTTGCGAAAATAATGATTGATAATCCTGACACGGGTTTAAATGCGCTGGCACGCGAAGAATTGGGTTTAAATCCGGATGATTTGGTTTCGCCTGTCGGCGCGATGCTTTCGTCATTTTTTTCTTTCAGTATCGGCGCGCTGCTGCCTGTGCTGCCATTTTTATTGATGCAAGACATCATGACGAATTTTATTGCCAGTATTATTATCACGGCCGTCGCGCTTTTTATCATTGGCGCCATTTTAAGTTTATTCACCAATCGCAATCCTTTCTGGCTGGGTTTGCGCATGCTTTGCATTGGCACGCTTGCAGGCGCCGCGACGTTTGGCATCGGTAAGTTGTTGGGCGTTGCGATGTTGTAATTATTTCTCACTAATTATGGCTATAAATATATAGTCACTTTTTATAAAATATGGCTATATATTTATAGCCATATAATTGGTGAATATCATGAAAAATCAAAATCTTATGATGAAACAATTAGATAGACAGCTACGTGAATGGCAGAGTCTCAATGAAAAATATGCTCAACCCCGTTTTGGCTGGGTTAGCATTATCCGTAAAGCGCTGGGTATGACAGCGCAACAACTGGGCGATCGGCTGGGATTGGCACGTTCTCGTATCGTCCAGCTTGAAAATGCCGAAAGATATGATGCCGTCACACTACGCACCTTAAAAAAAGCAGCCGCCGCCATGGATTGCGAACTGATTTATGCCATCGTGCCTAAAGTTTCATTGCAGGGCAAAACGCTTGAAGAAATTGTCAAAACCCAGGCAGAAAAAGTCGCTGCAACAACAGTAAATAATGTCGCTCATTCCATGGCACTCGAACAACAATCTGTCGCCAAAAAACAGCAGCAGCGCCAGAAAGAAGAACTTGTCAAAACATTACTCGAAGGGCCGCGCAAAAAAATATGGGGAAATAAATAATGCAGTTGCATTATGTATCTGGCGCTAGGAATGAAATTTTCGGTTCCCGGATTTCGCTGCGCTGCATCCGGGCTACAACTATCTGTACGGAAAATCTTTACTATTCCCCTCTTCCCGCTTAGACAGGAAGAGAGGGCAATATGAATAAATCATCTTCTGAACAAAAAAATATCATTTAAGCCGACTTTTTGTATTTTGCGAGATACACGAGATAGCACATATAAACAGCGGCGACGCCCACGACAATAAAAATCAGGCGCCCAAACATCACGCCGAAAATTCCAGTAACGATATTCACATTAAACAAGCCCACAAGGCCCCAGTTGATACCGCCAATTAACACTAATACGAAGGCAATCCAGCCATATAAATCTAAGTCTTTCATCTCAAACTCCTTTTAAAAATCTCCCTAAAAACCGAAGTTAGCTTAGCACAAGCCAATGAACAATGCCTATGGTACGATGGATAAATTATGCAGACAGCTTCTGGTGAAATCCATATTTGGTCGATAGCACTGGCGTTAAATCACGCACAAGAACAATTTGGCCTTGCGCTGTTAAGTCCGGATGAACAGGCGCGTGCCATGCGTCTGGTGCGACCAAGCACAAGCCAGCAATTTATCATTGCACGCAGCATGTTGCGGCAAATACTGAGTTTTTATGTGAATAAGCCTGCCAATGAAATTATGTTTTCCTATAATGAACATAATAAGCCTGGCATTAGTTATCCTCTTCATACCCCTGTGCAATTTAATCTTTCCCATTCTGATGATCGGTTACTTATCGCCGTGACGAATGATGTTGCTATTGGCGTCGACATTGAAAAAATAAAAAATACTTATAATCCAGCTGTTGCAGCACGTTTTTTTAGTCCGCAAGAACAGGAAGCTCTTGCCAGCTCGACAGAACCCACGGTCTTGTTTTATCAAATCTGGTCAAGAAAAGAAGCGCTGATTAAAGCGCTCGGAAAAGGTTTGTTCTCACCGCCCGCAAATTTTTCCGTGCCTGGCGAACAACAAATTATCACGCTGGAAAATAGTGACTGGTCAGTGTTATCGTTGACGATTGATCAACATTACGCAGCCGCTTTGGCAAGTGCTCAATCCATTATCAAAATTTCTTATTGGCAACTTGGCAAGCAAGGCCCCGTTTTAGAACACGCTGAGAAAACAGTGAGATAAGCGCGCAAGCATACGTTATAATCATTAGGATGAATGTACAATAAAGGAGAAAGGAATGCCTTACCAAGAATTTCACGATAATTGGAAATTATTTTCTGAACTCATTGATCGATTGCCGAAAGGAAGCGATGAACAAGTAAATAATTTGATTAAAAGTTATATCGAACAAAATATTATTATTTTAAATGATGTTTTTTCCGCGAGCATCGAAAATTTGAAGCGTTTGCAAAAAGCAAAAAATGTTAATGACGTTATTTGTCTGCAGGCACGTTTTACCAGTGAACTCGGCCAAAAACTGGCTTTATCCACTCAGCGCTTCCTAAATATGTCGCTGGGAAACATCGCAGATTATAATGAATGGCTGAAATCACATTGTGATTTGGCGACAGATTAGGAAAAACAGAATGTGTTTGCATTACCAAGATAATGAACTTTATATTGAAGATGTCTCGTTAAAATCGATTGCAAACACTTATGGCACACCTTGTTATGTTTATTCCCAGACTACGCTGGAAAATAATTGGCGCGCGTTTGATACGGCTTTGCGTGGGCATCCACACCGCATTTGTTATGCCGTAAAAGCCAATTCCAATCTGGCCATTTTAAATTTGCTGGCAAAATTAAATTCGGGATTTGATATTGTCTCAGGCGGTGAACTGGAACGTGTATTGGCTGCAAGCGGCAATGCGGCGAATATTATTTTTTCCGGCGTGGGAAAAAAACGTGATGAAATAGAATTGGCGATCAGCAAGGGCATTTATTGTTTTAATGTGGAATCCATACCTGAACTGGAACGATTGCAAGACATTGCGCAGGCTATGCAAACGCCGATTAATATCGCGCTACGCATCAACCCAGGCGTGGATGCCTTAACGCATTCGTATATTTCAACAGGATTAAGCGAAAATAAATTTGGCATCGATCGTGATGAAATTATACCGTTGTGCCAAAAAATCGCTGGTCAAGCCAATTTGCATTTGATCGGTATTGCTGTGCATATTGGTTCGCAAATTGTCAGCTTAAATCCATTTGCGTTGGCGCTCGATCATTTGGTGTCACTCTATCAACAAATCACCGCTCTGGGTTTTAAGCTGCAACATATCAATATCGGCGGGGGTTTAGGCATTACTTATCAAAACGAACAACCGCCGACAATTAATGATTATGCACAATTAATTTTACGCAAATTAGCGAACTGTCCGATGGAAATTATCGTTGAACCTGGGCGCACCATTGTAGGCAATGCGGGTGTTTTATTAACGCGCGTTGAGTACCTGAAACATAATGAAACTAAAAATTTTGCGATTGTTGATGCCGGCATGAATGATTTGATCCGTCCCGCGCTTTACGGTGCATGGCAAGACATCTTGCCCGTCGAGAAACGTTTAGGGGCGCCGAAACAATATGATATTGCCGGGCCTGTCTGTGAATCAGCGGATTTTCTCGGTAAGGAACGTATGCTGTTGTTGCAACAAGATGACTTACTGGCGATTAATTCAGCGGGTGCGTACGGATTCAGTATGGCATCAAATTATAATTCCCGTTGTCGGGCGCCGGAAGTGTTAGTTGATAAGAGTAAACTGATGTTGATTCGCCGTCGCGAAACGTTGATTGATCTGTTCGCGACGGAAAATCTTATGGGTTAGCTTAGTTAGAGTAAACGACAACTCGGTATGGACGAACTTGCCAGTGGTCACCGGCCCAAACGATGTCGTCGCATTTAACACAGCCAAGGATCTTAAGATAATAGCCTTGATGCCAACAACCGCGAGCATCATATCGACCATCCACCCAAATTGTGTAAGGACGGTTTGGGTTGCCATAGTAAACACCGCCATCAGTATTGCAATATTCAGGATAATAACTTTCACTGTAGCAATGCTTGTAGCAATGACAACGGCCGTGGTGAGCGTAAACATTAAAAGCAGCCGATGCAAGACCGACTAAAAAAACTGCTTTTAATGTAGTCATGATTTTGCTGGTTGTTTTGCTTTCCATGGGTATACTCCTCTGTTTGTTTTTTTGCTTTATTTACTCATATTAACACAGGGGTATCTGCAATAAATTAAACATGGGGTATGTCCCTATACTTCGTGTAAGTAATTGAATAACATTAGCTATCTACCTGGCTTGTCTAAAAGAGGAAAGTATAAAAAGTGGACTTTAAACCAACAAGTGATCAATTAAGCATCCGATTTGCTGCGCGTGAATTTGCTGAGCATGAAATGGCGCCGTATGCCGCCGAATGGGATGAAAACCATACTTTTCCTGTCGCCACTTTGCGTAAAGCCGCTTCCTTAGGTTTCGCCGCTATTTATGTGCGAAGTGAGGTGGGTGGTTCCGAATTAAATCGGGTAGAAAGTGCCTTAATATTTGAAGAATTGTCGACAGCCTGTCCCTCCACCGCGGCCTATTTATCCATACACAACATGGTCAGTTGGCTGATTGATACGTACGCGGATGATAAATTACGCGAGCAGTGGCTGCCAAAACTCGCCACGATGGAATTATTTAGCAGTTATTGTTTAACCGAACCTAACTCAGGCTCCGATGCGGCTTCATTGAAAACAACCGCTGTGCGTGAGGGCGATGAATATATTTTAAATGGTGCAAAAGCATTTATTTCTGGCGGTTCAACCAGCGACATATATGTTTGCATGGTCCGCACAAACGGCCCAGGTCCGCAAGGCATCTCCTGTGTGCTCGTTGAAAAAGACCGCGCAGGCCTCAGCTTTGGCAAACGCGAACAAAAACTCGGTTGGCACAGCCAGCCCACGACAACGGTATTTTTTGAAAATTGCCGGATACCTGTCACCAATCTTATCGGCAAGGAAGGCCAAGGATTTAAAATTGCGTTATCAGCACTGAATGGCGGCCGCGTGAATATCGCAGCATGCTCACTGGGCGGCGCAAAAAAATGTTTGGCGTTAACTCGGCAATACATGCTGGAACGCAAACAATTCCAGCTTAAACTCGCTGATTTTGAAGCGCTGCAATTTCGGATCGCCGACATGTTAACGCAATTGGAAGCATCAAGTTTGATGGTGTATCGTGCGGCACATTCATTGGATTGCAAAGACCCTAATTTAGTCATGCACTGTGCAATGGCGAAACGTTTTGCAACAGACCTTTGCTTTAATATTTGTAACGACGCGCTGCAGCTGCACGGCGGTTATGGCTATATTCGCGAATATCCTATTGAACGCTATTTTCGCGACTTGCGCGTGCACCAGATATTGGAAGGCACCAATGAAATTATGCGGCTCATCATCAGCCGGCAAATTTTTCAGGATACGTTTGAGATAGCTTAGGTTGTCTACATTATTTTACATCCATCTTTAATAACTGAATCTACTATTTGAGTGGCCATGCGTTGCATATAGGATTCCTGTGGCACTTCAGGATTCAGTTTTCGCTCTTCAACAAATGCAATCATGGTTTCAATGCTTTCTGGATGAGGAACTTCGGGTGGATAGAACATATGGCCTCTATAAAGATGATTGTTCCTATGAGCAAGATATACAGATTGAAGACACTCATCGTTATTTTGAATTTCTTTCAAGAGAGTCAATATTTGATCGTAACCATTGCATGCTAGACCTTTTTTTAAAAGAGGATGAATATTATCTTCTTCTGTTGCATTTCTAGAGAAAACTTTAATTTCTATACTGTCACCAAATTTAGATAAAGTAAGTGTTGCATGAGTAAATCGTGATTCCATATCTATTCCTCCATGTTTATAAAACGACGCAGTGCGGCAATTGTCAACAGACCTTAATGCTATAGTGGTTTCTAAAACATTACCCAAATCAGACAAAAATGGCAAAGTTAAAAATTCAATCATCCTGAAGCAGGTTTTATCTTATTTTTTTGCATGAATATACTCTGGAGATATTTTTATTTCGCCAACTTTTTTTTCGCAGCTAACATGCCTGCAAAAATCGCTTGCGCCAATTTGCTCGGAAATCCCTTGGGTAATTTATCGGATACTTGCTCGATCACCAAATCAGTCTGTTTTAATATATCATCAAGAATGGCTTCGGCAAGTGCAACTGAATAATTAACGGCTTTTGCCGTATCCAGGAAATGTCTGCGTTGCAGATCATGCCAATGATAATGCGTATTTTTTCCTTTTAAACCCATGGCCATTTTTATTTTTTGTTTTTGTAATTGCTTATTTGCAATCAAAGGGTGCACAGACATAATGTCATAAAGTGGTGTCAAACGATATTTTGCATCCGGCTCAATAAACACGCTAAAATTTTTGGCATGACCATCGATGGCAGCCAATAACCAAAATAAAACTTGCGTACGAAAAAATCGGTCTCTATCTGCGCTCGGTTCGGCCGATCCTAATAATAGTTCCATTATTTCTCGTATACCTGGACCTTGATCGGATTGATATTTCAAGTTTGGAGAAATACCTAATGCCTGGCACATGTCTTCTTGCGGCAAGCGCATTAACCAACTTTTATCGCTCGCCAATTTACGATCAAATCTTTCAACAGATAGTACTTTGATATCTTCGAAATGCAAAATCTCACAATTTGCGACAGGCAATCCAAATGCCTTGGCAATTTGAGCACATAACCATTCATTTTCACAGCTATCAGTCAAATCCATATTCTGATGTTGAATATAGCCAATCGGTAATTTAAAAATATGGCTGGTGGGCGTTGTTCCTAATGGTCTGACCCATTTATTTTTATGGTATAAAAACGCCGATTTTTCCTGCACACCGGCAATTGAGATGCGAAAATCTTCCGTTGTATCTTTCATGCCAAGTGGATTGTTTTGATAGTTTCTTAAAATCGACGCAATTTCTTTTTCATTCAATGGTTCAAAATCAATTTGCTTTTTAAAAGGTTTGTCATCCGTAATCAGTTGGATTGCACCAACACAATCCCTGCCTATGCTTGCCAGCAAGTCAAATGGTTGGCTGGTAGCAACATGAAATTTTGCCTGAATGCGTGCTCTAACTTGCGGATTTTCTGGCAGCAAATTATCAAAAAAATTATAAACGACGTCACCAATAAAGGGTTGTCTGACCAAGGGCAACGATAAGGATATGGGACGACTGCCGGGTGTATCTAACCATTGTTGATCATAGACAAATGTTAGACCCCCTTTGGCAGCTTTCTCTAACTTGCCGACCAACATGCCATTCATCAATACATTTAACACTACATCTCTTGTTTTCATTGTTACCACTCTTCTTTCCATCGCGTTTTAGCTTTCATTATTTCGTCTTTGTTTAGCATTTTTATATCTAACTTGAGCGCCGACAAGATACGAAATAATGTTTCTAATTGTATTTTTTCCGGTTTATTTTCAAAAGCGGAAATGGTTTTTTGTTTTAATCCCACCAAATCCCCTACCGCCGATTGGCTTAATTTAAGTTTTTTACGTTGGCTCACAACCAACATGGCAAGTTCTTTAGGTGACCGAATAAACATCTGGATAAACCCCGCTTTTATACCCCTTCAGGGATAATATTTATTATATACCCTATACAGGATAAAATCAAATTTATCCTTTTCAGGGTATAATTGTTCTGGGCGAGATCTTTATCGTGATTTAAGCAAATTTATATTAAACTACGTGCTGAATTTTTGAGTGACTGTCAAACTAAGGAACCCTTATGATAAATAAAATAATAACAAACGCGATTGCCGCCGTATTAACCATGGGCGTAGCCGACGCAGCACTTGCCAACACAATGGAAATGGGCAATATTCAGGGCATGGAAAAATGTTATGGCATCGCTAAAAAAGCCCGCAACGATTGTGGCTCCGCAAGCCATGGCTGTTCCGGCGAAGCAAAAGTGGATGGTGACAAAGCAGAATGGCTTTCTGTTCCTACTGGTCTCTGCAACCGCATCGTTGGCGGCAGCACTAAACCCACGCTCAAGAGTTCATAATGCCCAACAAACTCATGCAAGTTAATAAAAAATGGCTGTTACCAGGTTTGCTGTTGTGCATGGCTTGCATTTTTTATTTTCATTTCTATGGTTATTTAAGTCTTTCCTCTGTCCAGAAATATTATCTCGATGTGCAGCAATGGACTAATACACACTACAAACTGGCAGTGAGTTTGTATGTACTGCTTTACACACTGATGGTCGCGAGCACCATTCCCTGTGCAACCGTGCTGGCCTTGCTGGGCGGATTTTTATTTGGCCTCGAAGCCGTCATTTACGCCGTTTTCAGCACGACAATGGGCGGCGTTATACTCTATCTGGTGGTGCGCACATCATTTGGTCATCGCATTGCCGTCAAATCAGATAGCTGGATAAAAAAACTGGAAGAGGGTTTTAAGAAGAATGCGTTTAACTATTTGTTGATGTTGCGCTTGACGCCGATTTTTCCCTGCTGGATAAGTAATGTGACGGCCGGTTTATTAAACGTGCCCTTGAAAACATTTGTCTTGGCAACCGTCATTGGCGTTTTTCCCGCTACCTTGCTCTATGTTATAATTGGACAGGATTTGGATAAATTGATAGCTAATGATCATTTTTCATTCTCTGACGTCATTTTTACGCCGGCCATTTTTTTTCCGCTGTTAGCATTAGCTTTCTTAAGCATCATCCCCATTATTTATAAAAGTGTTAAAAAACATTTTGAAAAACGCTAGAATGTATATTCGACATTCATAGTTGAGCAATATTGTGCAATCTTCATTATTATTAACCGGTATTGGGCTACGCCCGCCACATTATTCAGACGTGCTTGATAAGCAGCCAGGTGTTGCCTGGTTTGAAGTACATAGCGAAAATTATTTTGGCGAAGGTGGTCAAGCTCTGCAAATGCTGGAAAAAATTCGCACGCATTACCCACTCAGCTTACACGGCGTCAGTTTATCATTGGGCTCGGCTGACGAATTAAATTGGCAGCACTTAAAAAAATTAAAAGAACTCGTACTGCGCGTTGAACCCTGTTTAATCTCGGAACATTTGTCCTGGTCATCGATTGAAGGTCAGTATTTGCCGGATTTATTACCGCTGCCATATACCTCTGAAACACTTGACCATGTGGTCGAACGCATTCAGCAAACCCAGGAATATTTGGGCAGGCAAATCTTAATCGAAAATATTGCGAGTTACGTGCGTTACGAACAATCCACCATGTCTGAAGCCGATTTCTTGCAAGAAGCCGCCAAAAAATCAGGCTGCGGTATTTTACTGGACATTAATAATATTTATGTCAGCGCCATGAATTTTAATATTGATCCTTACGCCTATTTAACCGGCATGTCGTCTGCATTAGTGCAAGAATTTCATCTTGCCGGTTTCACGTCTACCATGATTGGCGGCAAGGAAATATTAATCGACACGCATAATCGGCCAGTTGTGCCAGCCGTTTGGGATTTATATCGTTATACGGTACAACAATTAGGCCGCAAACCAACCATGATCGAATGGGATACTGACCTGCCTTCGCTGGAGACACTGTGCCTCGAAGCTTATCGCGCAGAAAAAATCATGAGAGAAAGTTATGATGCTAGCAAACCTGCAAGCCGAACTGGCTGAAACGCTTTTATCAGAGTCTGCGCGGACTGACATCGTCATACCTGCCGCGCACTTAGCTATTCACAGAAATAATATCATCAAGCATTTTACTAATACCATATCTGATGCGTATCCATTGTTACTGAAATTATTAGGCAATGATTATTTTGCGCAGGTTGCGAAGGAATATGTGCAACACTATCCATCACGCAGCAGCAATTTGCATGATTACGGCGAATATTTGCCGGAATTCTTGCACCAGTTTCCCGCGCTGGATAATTTTCCTTATCTCGCGGATATGGCGCGTTTTGAATGGATTTGTCATACCTTGCATTTTGCACCTGATGCAGTTGGTCTCAATTTAAGCGTGTTTGAAACCATTTCCCCTGAGCAATATCAATCGATTCCATTGCGTTTTATAACGGCGACTTTGTTAGCATTTTTACCTATTTTAATTGCTAACCTTATTTTCGCAGATCGTTTTCGTAACACGATGCATTCAACAGAAGCATTTGGCGCCAATCTTATTGGCGCTATGATGGGAGGATCATTGGAATATACCTCACTCATCATCGGCTATCATAATTTGCTGTTATTAATTCTTTTCTTATATACGCTTGCTATCTTGCCGATGACATTTAAGCA
>Ga0207140_1037_pt1 | contig 24937 bp, 27 predicted proteins | sample Alteio_BWMinHeat_4_FD_153528 | JGI IMG/M metagenome (GOLD analysis project Ga0207140, IMG submission 153528) | Enriched cells from forest soil in Barre Woods Harvard Forest LTER site, Petersham, Massachusetts, United States -... | ecosystem: Environmental > Terrestrial > Soil > Temperate forest >... | reverse complement strand
TGCAGCAAATGGAACAGTTACCATAAACATCAATCAACAAAAAAATAACAGGGTGAGAGTGGCAGTTAGCGATAAAGGGCCAGGGATCTCCAATGAATTTCGATCTCACGTTTTTGAAAAATTTGCTCAAGCAGACACATCATCGGCAAGGGAGCGAGGAGGGACGGGACTTGGATTGAGTATAAGCAAAGCCATCGTTGAAAAACATGGTGGAAATATAAACTTTCAAACCAAACTCAATGAGGGTACGACATTTTATTTTGACTTACCTATCAAAACAGCCAAGAAAACTGTTAAAAAGAAACAACGAAGGAATTAATCTATGCCAAGTCATGAATTAAATAAAATTTTATTAGTTGAAGACGATGATGACGTTCAAACTATCGTGAGGTTTTCGTTAGAAAAGCGTGCCACATTTACCGTGAAATACTGTAGTTCAGGTAAAGAAGCATTACAAGAGGCTGAAAATTTTTCGCCCGATTTAATTTTACTTGATATGATGATGCCGGGCATGGATGGTATTACAACTTTCCAAGCTCTACGCAAAATACCCTCACTCGCAGATACCCCGGTGATTTTTATGACAGCTAAAGCACAATCTAACGAAATTGCGCAATATAGAAAATTAGGTGCATTGGATGTAATTTCAAAACCATTTAATGCCAGAAAATTAGCTGATACATTGCGCGAAATATGGAAGAAATATAATGGGCAACGAAATTCATGATGAGTTTGAAGATTTGATAGCTCAATTCATGTCAACTTTGCGAGTAATGCTAAAGCTCGTTTGACTCAAACATAACAGAATCTGTAATAATACGCCGCGTGGCATTAAATTTAGCGCCAAATTTTTCGACACCTTCAGCGCGCATGACTTCTGCATGATTGCTCAAGTAATTCTCTAGATCTGCATAGGAATTAACAAGGTAGCTGATGCGCAATCTTTTTTCCGATGTGTGTTGATGTTCTATCAAGCCAATTTCTGCTTTTTTAAAACCAGTAAATTGCAGCATTTGTTTAATATGTTTTACTAACCATGTGTAATATTCACTATAAATATCATTTTCAACATTTACATTCACTTCATAAATAACCATGACTAACTCCTAAACGGCTTCTAAAATAGCCGCGACACCCATGCCGCCCGCCGTGCAAATGGAGATAAGACCACGGCCGCTACCTTTTTCTTGCAGCATTTTGGCAAGCTGGCCGACAATTCTTGCGCCGGTTGCAGCGTAAGGGTGGCCAAGTGCAACGCTGCTGCCTTTGACATTTAATTTATTTCTGTCGATGGATCCCATTGCTTTATCACGGTGCAAAACTCGCCGGCAGTAATCATCCGATTCCCAGGCTTTCAGATTGCACAGCACCTGTCCTGCGAAAGCTTCATGAATTTCGTAGAAATCAAAATCCTGCAATGACAAGCGATTACGTTCCAACAATCTGCTCACCGCAATGGTAGGTGCCATGAGCAAACCTTCGCCGTGTACATAATCAACCGCCGCTGATTGCGCATCCACAAAACGCGCGAGCAGGGGGAGAGTAGATTGTTTTGCATATTCATCCGTTGCTAAAAAAACCGCGGCTGAGCCATCGGTTAGGGGGCTACTATTACCGGCAGTCAGCGTGCCTTTGCTGGTAAAATCAAATGCAGGTTTTAATCTGGCAAGTTTTTCCAGCGAGGTATCACCACGAACAATCCCGTCTTTTTTACTGCCCATATATTCCATGACCAAATCATCATAAAAACCTTCCTGATAAGCCTTGGCGGCATTTTGGTGGCTTTTTAAGGAGAGTTCATCCTGATCAAGGCGTGGTATCTGCCATTCTTGCACCATTAATTCGCAATGTTGGCCCATGGAAAGATGCGTGCGTGGTTCAACAACCGCTGGCGATTGAGGTTTAAAATCAGAGGGCCGGAATGACAGTAAAATTTTTAATTTGTCCTTGATTGTTTTTGCTTGTTGAAACGCAATCAGTTTACGTGCAAAGGAACGCTGCATCATCACGGGATAATCGCTGTTAGTGTCAACGCCGCCAGCAATGCCGCAGTCCATTTGAAAATTAGAAATTCTGAGTGCAATTTGCATGGTGGTATCAAGGCTTGTGCCGCAAGCACGTTGTACGTTGTAGGCCGGCGTATGTGGATCAAGTTCCGTGCTAAGCACGCACTCGCGCGCCAGGTTCCAGTCAGATGAATTGTGGACGAGCGCACCAAGTGCCACATCACCCATTATTTTTCCTTGTAAATGTAATTTACTGACCAATGACCGCAACGCTGCTGTCATCAAATCTTGTGTCGTTATATCGCGATATCGGGTCCATGATTTTACGAATGGGGTACGTGAGCTTCCAATAATATAAACAGGCCTTGTTTTCATGTCGAAATTCCATTTTCGTTAAAGTAAAGACAGAACCTAACTAGCCGCGCGTTTTTGAGCGCAAATAGCGGGTGATTCAACGCTGCAAACGACTTGCACTGTTTCACAGCGATACCAAATCGCTGGCGCTTGAAAAGGCCTCGTTCGTGCTTCAGCATAAATAACGTATGAGCCTTTGGGGCAAGTGCCTTGTGTCGTACCTGCAGCTACACGCTGGCGGTAACAGCAATTAGATCCTAATTTTATTTTGCTGAGCGTGGCGACATTCGTGCTGTCAGGATGATCATCTTTCGCTTGTGCAAGTAGTGTGAAAGTAAGAATGGCAAGACAGAGCAAGGAATACAGTGTTTTATTAAGCATAAGTTTTACTCCGTAAAATCCTAATAATCCTACCAGAAAAGAAATTTGATCACCAGATTCGATTAAAAATTTACTTCAGCATAATTATTTAACATATTGATTATTAAATGATTTAGTGAGATAATTTCTCCCGTACCGTTTAATCATTTTTTAGAGACTGTAAATATAAACCCTATATTTTAATGTATTTCATCCTGGAAGCTGAATATCTGTGCTTCACATGATAAACTAATTTTTATTTTATTTCGTTGATTATTAAATGTTAACTACCTTACAAGAATTGTCACAACAATTTTACGCGGCGATCAAGGCTGCTTTTCCCGAATTTGATTTTGCACCGCATACTGTCGAAATCACGCCAAGCACCCAGGATAAATTTGGTCACTACCAATTTAATGGAGCGATGAAATTAGCAGGGCTCCTGAAAAAAAAGCCGCGCGAAGTGGCGGAAGCAATCGTCGCGCAACTTAATTCAGGCTCATTAAAGCATGGGCTGATAGATAAATTAGACATTGCCGGGCCTGGTTTTATTAATATCTGGCTTAAGCCTGATTATCTTGCGCAACGTTTGCAAACCATGTTGTCCAGTCCACATTTAGCCATTGCAGAAGTTAAGCCGAAACAAAAAATCATTATTGATTTTTCCAGTCCTAATACAGCTAAGGAAATGCACGTCGGTCATTTGCGCTCAACGATTATCGGCGATTGTTTATCACATTTATTTGAATTTTTGGGCTATGATGTGTTGCGACTTAATCACATCGGCGATTGGGGCACGGCGTTTGGCATGTTGATTGCCTATCTGAAGGAAAATGCGCCCGCTGTATTAGCCGGTACGGAAAAAACTGATTTAACGCATTTGGTCAATTGGTACCGTGAATCGAAAAAACAATTTGACGCTGATTCCGATTTCAAAAAGCGTTCGCAACTGGAAGTAGTAGCGATTCAATCAGGTAATCCAGCATCCATCCAGGCATGGGAAATTATTTGCGATATTTCGCGCAAAGCGTATCAGGAAATTTATGATTTGCTTGATGTGGAAATTATAGAACGCGGTGAATCATTTTATAATCCGCTGTTAGCCGATATTGTTGCCGATCTTGAAAAAAAGAAATTAATTACGCTTTCCGATGGTGCTAAATGTATTTTCATTGAAGGGTTTGCTAACCGCGAAGGGGATTTGCTACCGCTGATAGTGCAAAAATCGGATGGCGGTTACAACTATGCAACGACTGATCTTGCAGCCATTCGTCACCGCATTCAGGATGAAAAAGCCGACAGGCTTATTTACATCACTGACGCGGGACAAGCGACGCATTTTGCGATGATATTCAAGGCCGCTGAACTTGCTGGTTATTTAGACTCAAGTAAAGTGGTTGTTAATCATGTGCCATTTGGTTTGGTATTGGGCGCAGATGGTAAAAAATTTAAAACACGTTCGGGTGATACAGAGCGTTTGATTGATTTATTAACGACAGCTATCACAGAAGCAAAACGAATTCTCATGGAACGAGAAGTCGATATGGGTGAGCAACAATTGACGGAGACAGCGGAAGTATTAGGCATTAATGCCATTAAATATGCCGATCTTTCGTCCAACCGCACCAGCGATTATGTTTTTAGTTATGACCGCATGCTGCGTTTTGAGGGCAATACTGCTGCTTTTTTAATGTATTCTTACGTGCGTATTAACGGTATAAAACGCAAGGTTGGCGTTGATATTGCAAGTATTAAAGAAGCACTTGAATTAAAGCATCCATCTGAAATAGCGCTTGCCATTCATTTAGACCAGTTCGCTATGACGCTTGATCAAATGACTAAAGATCTTTCTCCACATCGATTAACTGAATATTTGTATAATCTGGCCGAACGTTTTAATGCTTTTTTCCGTGATTGCCGAGTGGAGGGTGATCCCGCGCAAAATTCGCGTTTATTATTATGCGAAACAGCGGCGCAAGTAATGCGTCAGGGTTTTTATATTCTAGGCTTAAAACCCCTGGAAAGAATGTAGTTTTTGGAGGACGTTATGATGAAAAAATTTTTATCTATACTTTTAATTATATTAATGAGCGCTGGATTGGCTATCAACGACGCGGCAGCCAAACGTTTTGGCGGTGGACGCAGTTTTGGCATGACGCGCAGCGTCAGTAGTTATTCCGTCGGTCGCACAGCCGCAGCGCCAGGTGCTTTTGTTTCCCCGGCAAGAAAATGGTTGGGGCCGTTAGCAGGTTTTGCCTTAGGTGGTTTATTAGGTCACTTTTTATTTGGACAAGGATTGGGTGCGGGCTTACTTAATTTATTCATGTTTGGCGCCATATTGTATTTTGCGATGCGCTGGCTGCGAAACAAAATGTCATTTGCCACGCAGCCTAAAACTAATGTGTGGATGAGAAACGAAATGGCGGAAACAATAAACGGTTCTCAACAAAATTATCAAAATAGAGCAAGCGTTCAAGATTACCCTGCGGGCTTTCACGCAGAAACTTTTTTGCAGGATGCCAAAAAGCAATTTCTGGAATTACAAACGGCGTATGATCAAAAAAATTTAGTAAAATTACGCGATACCACCACGCCTGATGTGTTTTCTGAAATTAAGATGCAATTGCAAGAGCGTGGCGACGTAGAGAATAAAACAGATGTTATCCGGTTAAACACGCAATTATTGGATGTGACAAAAGAATATCATTTGATAGCCGGCGCAGAAATGGAAGTGGTGGTGGCAAGCGTGTTATTTTCGGGATTAATTAAAGAGCATGCAAATGATGCTGCGTCTGAATTTAAAGAAATTTGGCATTTACAAAAAGACACGTCAGCATCGCATTGGTTAGTGGCCGGCATTCAACAGCATTAATCACATGAAAAGACAATGAATTCGTTGGAATTTATACTAATAAATCAAGGAAGGTTTATAATATAAAAAGAGCATGAGGAGACTTCTGTTATGGTTAATCTTGAAGTCGCTAAAATTGACCCAGCAAGTGTCTTTAAAACACCCCACGACGTTGTCGATGAAACAACGTTGTCGCGTTCCGAAAAAATTGATATTTTGCGTCGCTGGGCATATGACGAACGTGAGATGTCTGTTGCAGAAGAAGAAAATATGCAAAGCGCTGCTGACAATGATCACAGTATTATTTTAGATGAAATTTTACACTCCTTAATCGAACTAGGTGTCGATAAAGATCAGGATTCGCCGCCGCCTACTAAACAAGGATAAGTTTTCAAAATACTTTCAAATGCTTACTTCCATTTCAGGGTTATGACTAATTTACCTGACGCTGGTTTTCAGCTAGATTGGTAGATAAGAAGAAAAAGATTTTGCATTCACTAACATGACGACAAAATGATAAGGAGTAATCATTATGGCTACCGCCCTTAAAAAACATAAGCATAAAAACACCGATCTGTACGATGATGTTGAAAAAATCAAGGCAGCATTATCGGACACCACGTTTGGTGTAAGAAGTTTATTGGGTGATGCTTATTATCAATCATTGGAAAACATGCGTGAAAAATCAGCCGTTGTACGCGGCAACATGACTGACTACATTTCTGATAATCCCTTCAAATCAGTTAGCATCGCTGCTGTCAGTGGATTGATAGTAGGGTTCTTGCTGAAGAGGAAATAAATTTTATCCTAGCGGGTGGTATCGGATTATTACTGTTTATTCTCATCATCTTAATTTTAATGGGAAGAGTGTAGGGCAGTATAGCAAACCGCAGAAGGTGTAGATTATGTATGGCACTTCTGCGGTAAACATTCCCGGGTTAGGTAAAGGGAACCAACATGCAACCAAAATGGATGTTCGGCGTGTTGCTTAGTTGTGGATTAGGCATTTTAAGCCTGTCAACTTATAGTCAAATTATCGAACTCGATGGCTCACCGTTTGCGACGCAAAACGCACCTATGCCGGAATATATACGACGTCCAGCCGAAAAAGTCATTATTGTCAATCCCGCCGAGCATGTGTGGGGTGCTTATTCGGCGAATGGCAAACTGATTCGCTGGGGTATCGCAACAGCTGGCGCGGATTTTTGCAGGGACATGCAAGGTTCCTGCCGCACTAAAACAGGCGTTTTCAGAATTTATTCAGCAGGGAGCGACAATTGTGTCTCTAATCAATTTCCGCTTGGCGTAGGTGGAGCATCGATGCCTTATTGCATGTATTTTAATGGTAGCCAGGCATTGCATGGCTCAAATGAAGTTGAGTATGAAAACAGCAGTCATGGTTGTGTGCGCATGCATGTGGATGATGCAAAATGGCTGCGCTATCATTTTGTCGAAGCACCGAACGCGGCCAATCAATATCGCGGGACCCAGGTTATCATTCAATCTTATTGATTTTTCCCCGGCAATTCCAATAAAAAGAGCAGGATTGATCGAAGGCCCGAATAATTAAAGTGGATGTCTCAGTGATGTCTTAGGCTTCCCCGGAAGGGCATGCACACTTCATCATCTCTCTGACTTCCCAGGCTTTGCTTGTAGGGCTTCGATCAATGCCTGCTCGGATGAAATTATACGCATTTGTAGGTGGTATTCAAGCGTTCTGGGATGGTTCCCGGATTACCCCCGCAAAAAACGCGGGATTCATCCGGGCTACATATTTATCTTCATCCGGGCTACATTGAACATTCAAGCGTTAAAAATAAGGACATTCACATGAGCACGGCGCGTATTAAAGAAGTGATTGAAGATTCAAAAGCCTCCGCCGATCGTTCTCTTGCGCTAGCGGAACGAACCAAACAGACAGGAATTAATACGGTAGAAAACTTACAGCATCAAGGCGAACAACTCAAACGTGCCCAGGATAATGTCGATGAAATTTTATATAAACAACAAAAAGCTGCGCGTCATATTGCGGTGATTGACAGTATAGGGGGATGGGTGAAAAATAAATTTTCATTGCGCCGCAAAAAAAGAAATCATGTCGAAGAAGACAATAAAAAAATAAAAAAAGAAGCGAAAAAAATCGCGAAAAAAGAACGTATTGTCCCAATGAAAGTAAAGTCTGATGCTGAAATGCAAGAACCCATTGATTACGATTTATTGGACGCAGATGATAAACAGGACTTGCAGCATACCAATGATACAGTGGAAAAAATCAGCGATGTGGTTGATGGCTTGAAAGAAATTGCCTTGATCCAGAGCAAGGAATTGGATGAGCACAATCAACGTTTGCCAACACTGAAAAAAACGCTCCGTAAAGCTGAAATTAATACTGACATACAAGTGCGTCGGATCAGTAGGCAATAGGCGGTTTTTTAAGTATAATTGACTATCATAATAATAAAAAATGTCAAATATACAAGCACATAAAGCATAAAGGGCAAAGATGAATATTCGCGATCTACTAATATCACAAGTAACATCCCAAGCCTCGGGAGATTTATTACCTGAAAAACCTGCTTGTCCACTACCAACAAAGCAGGAAATCAAAGCAAGCTTATTAAAGGATATTGTAAACTTAAAAAATTTCCTGACTGATGCACGCTTGAATAATTTCGAGATAAATTCACGCGTAAAATTGCATGCGCGTTTTCGTAGTAGCAGACAAGTTTACACGAAAGATCAGCTGTTAACAAAAAGAATACTGTCCCTTATTCATGTGATAGATGTAATTAGAAAACATACTAAAAATGAGAATGAATTACAAAGAATTAAAGAATTTTTAGAGCTAACAAAAAATTGTCTTGAAGATATAATTGGCTTTCAGGAAAAAAATAAATCTAATTTTATCCAAACTCAAACTCCACTTTTACAAACAGACTTTCCTGGAGAAAATGCACGCGAACAGGAAAAAAACAAGGCTGCTGCAATTAATGCACGAGTTCAGCGTTATCTTAAGGACACTCAATGCTATCGAAACTTTCCGAAAAAGAGATGGCGTAATTTAACCAGGCCAATTTTGAATTTATGCAAATCTTTAAATTCAGTTTTTACAACTAGCCTGGAAAGTATTGGCTTATTTGCAAAACCAGCTTCTCGTCATGTAGGGTTGGATAAGAATTATGATTGGCGAGATTTAGGCGACAAAGCCAATCAATTAGCTGATTTTATAAGGAACACGCGGTGAAAAAACTTTACACTAGCGAAAATCGAATATTGCTTTATTTACTTAAAGCAAAACTTGAAGCGCAGCAAATTTTTTCTATCATGAAAAACGAAGCCGTTTCAGGGCCCGCTGGCGGCGAAGTTCCGCCTGTTGTGGCCAAACCTGAACTATGGATCATCGAAGATAAAGACTATCCGGTTGCTGAACGTATTCTAAACGAAGAATTATCCACTCTGGCCAAACCAGCCAAATCTTGGGAATGCCCAGCCTGCCATGAAACCTTGGAAGGCCAGTTTGATGTCTGCTGGAACTGTGGTCATAGCCGGTCAAACAAATAAGTAGGGTTGGGTTTTAGTAAGTTTTTGATTATACTCAAAGATGACGGACAAATAGTATAGTACAAGGAAAGGGATGCCCATTCTCTCAGCAACCACACGAAAGTTATTTCGTTTCATTTTTAATTTTTTCTTAGCCAACGCCTGTTTGTCTTTATTAATCGGCATTAATTACATCACAATTTTGCCTGATTTTGCGCAGATGACAAATGGTCCGTCTGCCACCGCATGGATCTGGTTTTTTCTCGTCATATCTTTTATCGCGCAAATTGCATTGGTAGTTTTCGTCTCTTTCTTGTTGGTCTTTCTGATCAATTGTTTATTGCCACGACAGTGGCTTATTGTTCCTTTATCTATTTTGTTAGGTGCGGCCGTAATATTTTGCCTGATAGGCGACAGTATTGCGTTTAGGCTCTACCACATGCATTACGCCGCGGTCGGCATCGAAATTTTTAAAGTGAATGCCTTGTCACAAGTTATTTCTTTTTCAGTTGCCGAAGTTTTAAAATTGGTCATCGCGGGTTTTGTGCTTTTTTTACTGGAAAGTTTAATTGCATACCAAACCTGGAAACGAACAAAATTAGATGGTAACGGCCGTTGGCGTTATATATTGGCCGGCATTTTTGCAGGTTGCGTGGCGGCATCCTACGGCTTTAATTATGCCGCGAGAAACACCGCAAACCTTCTCAGTGAAAATAATCGTTATTTAATGGTAAAAGCCACGCGTTTTCTGCCTTACTATGACGAACTTTATCAAATGCTCGTACCGTTTAGCGATAAAACTCAGCGCATCAAAACCATGGCGGGAGAAATTAATTTCACGCCTTACAGCAATCGTCATCCGCTGGATTATCCAAAACATGTGCTGCAATGCCAGCCTGAAAGTAAACCTTTAAATATCGTTGTTATCGTCGTTGATACTTGGCGGTTCGATGCCATGAGTGCCGAGGCAACGCCGAATATTTATCAATTCGCCAAAAAAGCCGCGCAATTTCAAAATCATTGGAGCGGCGGAAATTGCACGAAAAGCGGCTTATTTTCTTTTTTTTATGGATTACCGGGCAATTATTGGGGAGCGTTTTTAAGGCAGCAACGTGGGCCTGAATTAATCCATCAACTCGTTAAAGCAAATTATAAAATGGCTGTTTTTGCAAGTGCGGCGCTAACTTTTCCCGCATTTGACCGTACTGTGTTTCAAGAAATAAAGCCGTTAATCAGGCTTACGCCAGGCGAAACGACTGTGGCGCGTGACGAAAGGATCACGAAAAATTTTAAGCAATTTTTGCTATCCCGTGATGCGCGGCAGCCATTTTTTAGTTTTATTTTTTACGATGAGGTGCATAATTATTGTGAACCAACGACTCCTGACCAACACCCTTTTAAACCCTGGCTTAAAATTTGTAATCGCCTCATGCTAAAGAAAAGCAGTAATCCACGACGTTATATGAAGCGCTACTTGAACTCAGTGTATTTTGTGGATAGTCAAATAAAACAAGTGTTCGATGCTTTGCAAAAACAACATTTATTTAAAGATACCATTGTGATTGTCACGGCAGATCACGGGGAAGAAATTAATGACCATCATTCTGGATATTGGCAGCATGCCAGCGCTTATACGTCATATCAGCTGCATACGCCGTTACTCGTTTATTGGCCTGGTGAAAAACCCCGAATTTATAAGCATTTTACGACGCATTATGATTTTGTACCCACTATCATGACACGCGTCTTGCATTGCCAAAATCCGAGTAGTGATTATGCAATCGGTGAATCGTTATTTAGCATAGTCACGCGGCCGGTCTTAATATCCGGCAGTTACGCCGATTATGCTATTATTAGCAAAGATCAAATTGCGCGGATTTATCCGGGTGGCGATTATGGTCTGGATGATGGAACAGGGCAGCCGCTTGCAAACCGTTCATTGCAGCCGCAGCCTTTACAACAGGCATTTAATTATTTGCATCATTATTTTAAATAAGCAGGTTTCAGCGCATGGAAATTGTATTTTTATTTTATGACGGCATGACGGCACTCGATGCTATCGGGCCGCACGAAATTCTTTCTCGTTTGCCGGGTGCCGTTGTCAAGCTGGCGGCTATTTCCGCAGGCGATATACTCACGAGTTCTGATTTGATCATGAAAGCGGATTATGCCTTGTCTGACGTGCAGCGTGCCGACATACTCGTCATCCCGGGTGCAAAAACAGCGACAAGTTTACGCAAATTTCCGGCCATTCTTGAATGGATAGATAAGGTCCACCAAACGACTACCTGGACGACGTCTGTGTGCACAGGCAGCTTGATTTTAGGTGCGGCTGGCTTGTTATCAGGCGTCAAAGCAACTTCACACTGGGCGACGCTGGAGCGTTTGTCTGCTTATGGCGCGATACCTGTATCCGAGCGCATCGTGGAAAGCGGGAAAATAATAACGGCAGCGGGTGTATCGGCTGGCATTGACATGGCTTTAATGCTTGCCGCCAAAGTATCGGGCGAACAGGTTGCCAAAACATTACAACTTGCCATTGAGTATGATCCAGCGCCGCCATTTGACGCGGGTTCGCCAGCTAAAGCCGGCCCTGAATTAGTCAACGCGTTGCGCGCCAAAATGCTTAATGTATTTGAAAAAAAGTAGACCCTAGGTCTTTACGGCAACTTTCAAGATAACAGGGTAACTGATAAACTAATGCTTTTAAATGGAGATCAAAATACATGATGTTAGCCAAAAAAATAATGGTTGCTGCAACTTTCGCTATGCTATTGGCAATTAATCCTTTGCAGGCAAATGCAGCGGACAAAGCGACTAGTACGAAATTAACTTCGGCAGAAGTAGGGACGTTAGCAACGATTGCGGCGATTGATACGGATGAAATCATGCTCGGCGTTTTAGCTTCTAACAAGAACCCCAGTTCAGGCATAGCTGATTTTGCCAAGATGATGATCGATCAACACGGTAGTAATCTTACGCAAATTTTGCAAATGGTAAACACTTTGCATGCACTGCCGTTAACGGGTGGCGAAGCTGATAAAATGGCTGCTGATGGTAAAAAAGCAATGCTGACGCTGGGCGGATTGGATGGCACGCAATTTGCTACGGCGTATGTTGATGCAATGGTAAAAGGACATCAAGCCGCACTGGATCTTATTGATCAGCATCTCATGAAAACAGCTAAATCAGATGAAGTAAAACAGTTTTTGACTAGCACTCGTGAAGCGGTTAGTCATCATTTGGAAGAAGCTAAAAAGCTGCAAGCTGAGATGAAGGCTTAGTATAACGTTGTGGAACAGTCGTAGTCGTAGGTTGGGCTGAGCGTTGTGTGCGAAGCCCAACAAAGAATACCAAGTTTGTTGGAAAGTATTTTTATGAGTGAGGTCATTTTTTTAAAATATGTGATACTTCTTCGCTTTCTATGTTTATCTTCGGAGATTCCTTCATTAGCTGTGGCAGTAATGCTTTAACGGATTCTCGATTTAACTGACCACCCGTATTAAGAATCTGGTTTTTTATTTCGGTATTTTTTAATAATTCACAAGACCAAATTTCGCTTATTTTTGGTGTTTTAAACAGGCTTTGTTGACTTCTTGCGACACTTGAAGCTTCCTTTATATCAGGATACATTTTATAAATAACATCGAGTATCAGTTTATCAATCCTATCTGGTTCGCCTAGATATGTTTTTAATCTGCCTTTTTTAGCGCTTAAACTATCTAATATTCCATATAATTTTGTGAGTGATTCCAATACTTTTTTCTGATTTAATTCAGGCTCGCCCGCAATTTCATGCATTTCCTGACTTAAGTCATGCAATTGAGTGGCTTTGTCATGATGACCTGGCGTATGTGCATGTACGAGTTCACCAAACCTTTTCACGGGTGATTTTTTCTTGCCGTATTTCTCCGTATATTTAGTTGCGGCAGCGTCCAAGTGATCTGCCAAAGCATTCACTGCATGAAATGTTTCAACATGGATGGCAATAATGTCTCGTTCATTTCTGAGCCCCATACTGAATCTCCGATATATCTTTTTTTTAGATGTATCTATTTCAGTATAGCATTCCCATTTTAACTTAAGGTTAAGTAAGCCATCAGCGTAAATGCTTATTTATGTGTGGGTTTTTTTTCAGTTTCAGCTTGCTGATAAACTTCTGCAGTCTGTTTGACATGGAATGTTGATAATGGGCTAGTTGAAACTGAGGCAGTTTTTTTGGCTTTATCATCCAGGAAACCCAGGCTATCTAGCTTATAAATTAAATTATCGTCGTTGTCATAAGGATAAAATAAATTTTTCATTTTAGTACCCATCATCTTGCCCACCAATTCTCTGGAATCGATGCCAAGTCCTTTAATCCGCTGATGAAAATTACCCGATTTATCGTTAATTAAAATTATTTTTCCGTTATGGACATAAAATTCACCTGCACCAACAACGCCAAGACGTTCTTCTTCTGAATTAATTAATGTGCGATGCCCTGATGGAATAAGTGGAATGACACGCAATTCCAGCAACGATTGCATTTTGGGAGAGGACGTTGGATTAGTGTCAGCTGTAATGGGTGCTGGTATTTCTTTTGCGGCGATGACGTAAATATAAGGACCATCTTTTGCTAACACTGGCATATCAGGTGCTTTGCCATAAAGCTGTAACATTGCTCTAAATGGCACAGTGTAAAGCAAATCATCTTTTTCAAATAGACAAACGCTTGTTAATCTGCCAGACGACATTTGTTTTTTATCTTCGAATTCCTTGAGTGGCACGAGTGGAGAAGCATCATTTAATATTGATGGCAGTTCGCTTGCAACAAGCGGTTGATAACCCAGCTCAACAAATTTGCTTACGTTTTTAGTAAAATGATTTAAATTATTTTGAAATTCTTTCAGGTCGCTTGTTGAAACAGTGCGAACTATTCTTAATGCAGCATCACGGCGTTGCATGCCAGATGTGGCTTGTGGAAGAGAGGGTTTTTCTTTTTTAGACTCAAAGCTTTTGGCGCGCAATAATCGGTGAGCAGATTTAGGGTTCTTTCCTCTAACACTGTCTGCTGATGCGGCTGGAATTTTGCCAAGCGCGGCTTTTTTCTCGGATGACGGAAGAGGAGCTGATCGCGGATTTTTCTTCTTTTCTTTATCCCTTGTAATAAGCTGTTTAATGCGTTGCATTTGTTAGCCCTTGCTACTTAAATAGCAGTTATTTGGAATACTGCATAAATATAACTCAAATTGATCATTTTTACCTTAAGGAAAGCTTAAGTTGAGGATAGTTTTAGGAATAAAATTAAAAATTTAGCATTTAAAAATATAGGGCTTGGCTTGAGTTCTTCAGGAAGCCCAACATTTAATATTTTCCGGCCATGAGCGCATAAATAAGCGTGATAAAAATCATTGGCAAATAACAATAAGCTTATGCCACACAAAGGCCGAATCGCTTTTTTTGCATACTAAAATAAATAGCCTATTGAAAGTAAGTAAAGAACATTATATCCGTTGTTTGGTTTGGACATGCTGCCGTTTGAAAAATGCGATAAACGTAAATTAACATCGATATAATTAAATTCCACACCGACACCCAGATTTGATTGAATGGTGACGTTCTCGGCCTGCTTATTCACACCAAATTGCCGGGCTGTAATATAGGCAGGACCAAACGAAGCGAGAAAATAAGAAGGGTATTGGTTGGCAATCAAAAATGGATAAAATCGTAATGCAATACTGGCTGCTACCGAGGTTAAGTTTTTATTATGCGGAGCTGTCGAATACCATCGTCCCAGGCTGCCCGTGATTGACCAAAAGGTCCAATCATTACGTAGTAAAGGCACGATATCGCCTGATAACAACACCCCGGAGTTATAGTGTTTAGTATCATTTGGATCATGTGAATGACCGTAGCCGAGCTCTACAGAGTGGTTCCAGGCGAATAAAATTTGAGAGAACAGGGCAAGAAAGGCAAATAAAAATACACGCAAGAGAGTTGTTTTGTTCACAATAGATCCTTCTATTAATGAGGGAAAAAGTTAGCTAGCTTGGCTATTATACGTTGAAATAATTACTAATAAAACTATACTTGGCTGCGGACAAGACCTAGTTTAACGATCGCAATAATTATAGGATTAAAATGAAACCCATCGTAACATTTATTTTTACGCTATTTTCTCTCGTTTTTTGTGCGTTGACTGTGCAAGCAAAGCCTATTTATTCCAACATTCTTATTGATGGCAATCAGATATCCGCGAATAAAATTTTGCTGGTAGTTGCGATGAGCAAAGAAGCGTTGCCAATCATCGGAAAATTGAATTTGAAAAAATTGCCGGATGTGTTTTCTGGGCTTCCCATGCAGAGCTATACTGGAACATACGCCAATAAAGAAATTTTTCTTATCACAAATGGGCAAGATCCTCAGTATAAAGTGGACAATGTTGCGACCCAGCCTGCCGTGCTTGCTACTTATTTGGGAATTACCTATTTTCATCCTGATCTTGTTATCAGCATTGGAACCGCAGGCGGCATAGTAGAAAATGGCGCACACCCAAATGACATTTATGTAAGCCAAAAAATCTATTTTTTTGATAGAAGAATTGGTGGTGAGCATACTCAATATGGGTTTGGTGGATATTCCTCGCCAGACGTTGCTGAGATTGCCAATAAAATACATCTTAAAAAAGGAATGATATGTACCGGTAATTCATTTGATTTATCACCCACGGATAAAGCCATTATTCAAAAGAATAAATGTGCGGCTGAAGAAATGGAAGCGGCCAGTGTGGCATGGGTCAGTATGCTAATGAAAACGCCTATGTTAGCGATAAAAGGAATAGGTAATATAGCGGGAGATGAAAATAATCATCGAGACTACATTGCTAACGGGACGCATATTTGCAATAAAATTGCGGAAGCTGCCAGTGATTTTATTAAATACTTGCCTAACAAACCATTGCCTACTAAGGAGGAATTTACTGATAGAGAAATTGTTAAAGGACTGGATTTGCAAAAATCTATTCTTGATCAACAGGGAATGATGTTGAATTATATGGATCAGGGAATAAAACAATCCGTCCCAGCAAAGCACGATATGATTACACTTTTTAAAATTAATAATGAATATTACGTATTGGGCCAAGCAATAAAAAATCCAGTTGCTGATCATCCGACAGAATTAAAAGTATCTATTGGCGGGACTAACAAAGCGAATTATGCAGTGTCATTAGGCGAGAGTTTAGATAAGGAAATGGCTGTAGAAACGCAACATAAATTACCTTTATCTGAATTTGATATATCGCCATATCACGTTACTTCGAGGCAACCTAACTGGGGAGAGTGGAGCGTTTGTTTTCTTGAGATTATTGGTGTCTCCAAAAGTATTACGCATTTAGATGAGCTGAAAAGAAAAGTTGCCGCCATTAATGAAGGTGCAAATTTTTCCTATGGTATTTACAAATTGGATGAAGTGATTCAAGCGGCAACTAAAACAGCCGGGGTCGCGGAAGGATCAGGTAAAGAAAAAACGCTGCTTAAAAATTATTTCAATAGCACATCAGAGCGCTTGGTTATTTTTAACGATAATGATCTTGCTATGCTATTTTCCCAGCTAAAACCGGATCAACTGTTTGCAGCAGGCAACAAACTATGAAAAAAATATTATTACTTTTATCACTGGGAATAAGTTCTGCTTTTGCAGAAAATAATCATGGATTTCTCTATCAAGGTGAACCTATTAATCCTGCTTGTGTGGCTATGTTTAATTCGAGCGAAGCGGATTTTCCTTACATAAGTTCAATCAATCTTAATGTATGTCAGCGCAGTAATGCGGCCTTTAAAAAAACCATGCAAAATAAAAACGTCTATTATTTTTATAATAACGGTAAAAATATTGACGACGGTAGTTATGGTTATAAAGTTGTTGGTAAATCCAAAAATAATATTTATGTGTTAGGTACTTCTTCTAGCGGTGGTGGTACATTGGTTGCAACTGATTTATTGCTAGTAAAATTAGTTAAAAGCAATCAATATGTCTATGATGGTCCGCAACTGAAAATTAATAAAATAACGGAAATGAAATTACTGGGTTATGTGATGGGCGGTGATAGGTGCGTTGGTGCTTTCGCAAATGTTCAAATAGTAAATAATAACCTAAAGATAAAACAGTTTAACGATGCAAACGCGGGAGGAGAATGTAAAAAAACCCGAAAATATGCTATTAATTTGAGCGGATTAAATCGCTTATGAACATAAGGAAATGTGAATGTCACAAACAGTTTCGGATATCTTGGTCGCTACGCTCGAGCAGGTCGGCGTCAAACAAATATTTGGATTAATTGGCGATTCATTGAATCCACTCGCAGATGCTGTACGACGAAGCTCTATCGAATGGATTGGCGTACGCCACGAGGAAGGAGCAGCTCTGGCTGCTGCGGGTCAAGCCAAACTCACCGGCCGTCTCGCAGTATGTTGTGGTACGACAGGACCTGGCAGCACGCATTTAGTCGCAGGCCTTTATGAAGCTACTCGCGATCATGCACCTGTGCTTGCTTTGTCGGGTGATATGGCACGCAACCTACAGGGAATTGACTTCATTCAGACTACCAAGCCAGATCTTCTGTTTCGCGACGCAGTCCTCTACACCGAAACCATTTCCACCGCAGAACAAGCCCCCAACGTCATCCACCAAGCCATTGCTTCAGCCTATGCAGGTCGAGGCGTCGCCCATCTAACGATTCCTCAAGATATTATGGGTGCTAAAGCCATAGGCAGTGTTTCCAGTATCGAGACATTGAAACCACGCTCGGAATTGGCGGCAAGCGATGCAGATATTGCAGAAATAGCTCGTTACATTGATCTGGCAGACAACGTCGTCATTATGTGCGGCACGGGATGCCATGGACTAACTGACGAATTGCGTCTACTCTCAGATAAGTTAAAGGCACCGTTGATCCATACGTTCAGGGGCAAAGATATCATGTCATATGATGAGCCTTGCTGGATGGGTGGTATCGGCATGATAGGCACTAAAGCCGTGTACAACGCAGTCATGGACTGTAAATTGTTGCTAATGGTCGGCACTGACTATCCTTACTCAGAATTTCTGCCGAGCAAAGGAACAATCATCCAGATAGACGAGCGGCCAGAAGTCCTGGGACGGCGCGCACCGACAGTGTTGGGTGTTGTGGGTTCTGCCAGACCCACGCTCAAATTATTACTCAATCGAGTTGCCACAAAAAGTAATGCAAATTTTTTTAAAAAAGTGTCACTCGAGCGTCAGCAATGGGACGAGTTGCTAAATAAACAAGCCGATTTGGCGCGGAGTAAAGATAGCATCCATCCGCAGGCAGTTGCGCGTGTCGTAAGCGATCTAGCCAAATCTAATGCCATCTTTGTTATAGACACTGGTCTCAACACTCTCTGGTCTGCTAACTGGATTCGACAGAGCGGCTCACAACGGATTATTGCTTCCTTCAACAACGCCGCGGTGGGAACAGCTTTAGGTCAAGCCAATGGAATACAAGCACTCGATCGTTCGCGCCAAGTGATTGCTCTTTGTGGTGACGGCGGTTTTAACATGCTAATGTGCGAGTTCCTGACAGCAGTGCACCATAAATTACCGGTCAAGATAATAATTTATAACAATTCTTCCTTTGGATTAATTAAGCTGGAGGCAGAAAGTATTGGTATACCTGTTTTTCGCAAGGGTACCGAATTTTCCAATCCGGATTTTGCAGCATTCGCTCGTGCTTGTGGCGGTCATGGGTTTACCGCTAAGCAACCAGCTGATTTGAAAGCAGCAATCAGCGAAGCTTTTGCCGTGGATGGGCCAGCTATTGTTGATGCCTTCGTCGTTGCGAATGAGACACCCAATTTACCACATTTGAATTTGAAGACGATTGAAAATGTTGCTATCGCAAAAATTAAAGAAGCGATTCACGCGGTTATGGGTTCTTAAGAGTATCAATTGTTGTATAAATTCCCCGTATTCCGCTGCGCTTCATACGGGGAAACTTTAAATTGCAATAGACTGTTCGATAGCGCTTATCAAATCCTCATATTCAAAAGGACCATTATGATGAATACCATTAATGTAAAAAGTAGGCGTACCATTCACACCGCTTCGCACACCAGCGATAAAATCTTTTTTAATTTTGTCTTGGTATTTTCCTTTCTGTAATGCATCTTCAAGTTCTGCAGTCGGTAACTGTAAATGATTCGTCAGTTCAATTAGCGTGATGCGACTTAATCGCGGTTGATTTTCATAAATAAGATCATGCATCTCCCAAAAACGATTATAATCACTGGCAAATTCTGCTGTTTCTGCGGCAATTTCAGCGAGAGGGTGAATTTCCGTTAAAGGAAAATTTCTAAAAACAAAGCGAAGATTTTCACCAAAATGTTTTTGTATACGTTTAATAATGGGATAAGCATAACCACACGCGGGACATTGATAATCCCCGTACTCAAGCAACGTAATAGGTGCATCTTCATTACCTTGAATATGATCATCTGCAGTAACGGGAACTTTTAACATAGCGGGCATAATGTTCTCCTATTTAGGTAATGATTCCAGTGCTTCAAGAATGCCATCTGCGCCAGGATTTTCACCAACAGGGGAGAGATAACTCCAACTGATGATGCCGTTCTTATCAATCACAAATAATGCACGTTCACATACGCCTTCTTTTGGACGGTAGGCACCGTATTTTTTTGCCATATCACCTTTAGGCTCAAAATCAGATAATAAAGAAAAATGTAAACGGCGGCTTTGGGAAAATGCATTATGGCACCATACACCATCGACAGATATGCCTAATAGTTCAGCGCCATGTTTTCGAAATTCAGGTAAAATTTCATTATATAAAGCCATCTGATCACTGCAGACAGGGCTCCAATCAGCAGGGTAAAAAGCAAGAATAACAGGCTTACCACGTAATTCACTTAATGAGAGGGTTTGGTCTGCTGTAACACGTAAGGTGAATTCGGGAGCAGAAGTACCAGCAGCCAGTAAAATTGCCATTATTCTCTCCTTACATATTGATTCCATAGTCAAAATTAAAATGAGCTAGACCAATAAATTATGTACTTTTAGTTTATCATGTAAATACTATGCGCAGCCATTGTTGTTAATCTTCAGTGATTAAAAAAACCAATCACGTAATGCAAAAAAAATATTATCGCCATGTTTTTTTAATGTTTATGATTTAGATTCTAATAATTTACTATTTGGGGTCACCACTGTGAAAAATAAGCCAACGTTCGAGATGAATGATTTTAGAAAATCTAGCCTTTGTCCGCATAACGCACACTGTTGTGTAGCGGTTGCTTATAAAAATGAAATGATTGCATTGCGGGATACGAAGAATCCTAAACAAGCTCCATTATATTTTACTAAAGATGAATGGGAGAGTTTTATTGGCGGTGTAAAAAATAATGAGTTTGATTTTTAATAGTTTTCTCATCCTTATAACGAGCTACTGTCATGTGCAACTTTTGACAGTAGCTCTGACACAGTTCATCCTTTTTCGCAATAAAATCTACTAGAATTTAATTTGTAATTATGTAAAATACATTGATTTTAACTGATAGGATATCTGTATAAATGAGTCTTGCAAGGAATGATCAAAATAAGGCGGATGAAAATAATCAATCATCTAAACATGAAAGAAGAATGCGCTCCGCTGCTAATGTTTTTTCTATATCGACTTTATTATCGATAGTCACGTTATATATGATGAGTAAGTACCGCCCAAGTTATGCTCATAAAAGAAAGCTCTTGGAATTTCTTTTTGAAGTGTTTTCTCCAGTGATTTTAATGTTTTCTTCAACAATTTCCTTAATTTCTGGAGAGGAATATATTCAGCGTGGGTTGAAATATGATAAATGGTACTTGCCCAGTTTTTTTAAGAACAATCAGAATAGGGTAGAGGAAGCCAGAGAAACTGCAACATTAAAAAATGATTTAAGTATCTGACTTTATAAATAGATTTCAGAAAATCATAATTCTAAAAAGTGTTATAATATTACATACAAGCAAACAAATTATTATGACGAGGGGTGTGCTGTGCGTGATCATAATCGATTGTTTCAGCCAAACAAAAAAGAAGAAGATTCGGAGTCTGAAGAAGATTTGGAATCCAGCATAGGTGACGATTCGGAATCTGACGAAGAAGATTTAGAACCCGAAGAAGCTTTGGAACCTGAAAAAGAAGAAGTTTTTGAACCCAGGATAATAAGTAATGAAACTTTGCTTGAATTAAAATCTATTTACCAAAAATTCAAAGCGGGTGAAATTAACGACAAAGATGCAAATTCACTTGCCAGGCCAATTATTGAAAAGCTATTCGTTTTAGCAGAAACTTTAACAAGTCATGAATTTTATTGTTTTAAAACTTACAATACTCAAATCCGTTCTGAAATTGTAAAATATCGGGAATTTGAAAAAATTGATGAGCAAGAAGGTAAGTTTATACTTGATGAAGTTAATAAACTCTGGAAAGAGCAAGAAAAAGTGCGCGAAGGAAAATTCGCAATGGTGCGTGAAAATGAGAAAAAATTCAAAGAAGAGAAATTGAAAGTAGATGAGGAGAAAAAGTCAGAGAGATATAAATTAATAAACATTAAGGAAGCCAACGAAAAAGAAGACATTCTGAGACTTGAAAAAGAATTAAAAAAAGTGACTTCTCACACGGACGTAATTATTAGCATTGGTAATGCTCACGGTTTGAAGGATGGTAAAAATATCGTTGAATGGGATCAGAATATAATGTATAAGTCTGACGGGTCACGACAAAGATTAGTCATTAATATTGATCCGAATTTTAGTGCCTATAGTGAAACTGACGACATAAAATATTTTTCTATTCCTTTTAATGAAGCATTATTAAAAAGATTTGAAAATATTCTTACCGAGCATATTTTGGAAAATCCAACCAATCAACTTATTTTATGCGAACATCGCAGCCCAGTTGAACATGATGACGTCTATCATTTTTTAAAAAAACATATCGATCATTACAAAGAATCCGGTACTGATGCAGGCAACTTGATTTTTTTAGCAGGATATTTTGCAGCGCAACCTCTATTTTGGCCAACCAAAAATTCTATACTAGATCATGAAAGAGAAAGACTAGGTGACTATAGTGCAATACTTAAAAGCGTCTTAAAAAAAACAGAGGGCGATTATAAATCTGCATTTGAAGAACATTCTGTACTTTTATATCCACAACAAGGCGCTCTTTTTCATTATCCTAGTATTGGGACAATTAGTAATGTCGAACAATTTGTAAAGTTAAATCAATCAGCTGTAATACAACAAAACAGTCCGCGTATGAAATAGTTATGATATGTCTTGCATCCTCAGAGGAGAGTCCATCATTTACATGGATTTTGTGTATGATCACACATGATTGCAAAAAGCACACGATTATTCAAAAGTCTCTAAAAAATTTTTCTATCTTATCGGCCAAGCAAGGGAATCTTTCCTTAGATTCCGCAATAGTCAGCACCGAAAAATCCCTCATATCAAATCCCGGTGTCACCGTACAAGTAATAAGAGAAAAAGAGTTTTCATCGACCAATCGAGAGCCAATCCATTGAGTCGGTAAAACAGGAATAATTTGCAATAACTTTTTATTTAATTGCCGGGCCAAGTCAGCATGAATAAGAGGGTCTCCTAGAATAATTTCCTCCATTGTGTTTTTTTCGACGTCTACCAGGGCAACATGCTGAGCCGAGCCATCACAATACTGCCAATATTTAACAGATTTCAAATGATTAAATTGCGTGACGGCTTTTCCGATAACCATGTAATATATTGCGTTAGTAACAGGTCGCTTGCCACCCACAAAAATTTTCTCATCCACTGAGACTTCAGGTCCCACATAAATATCACTGATCAAATTTCCCGGCTGAGAATGATGCGCAATCAAATGATGAATAGAAATATACTGTTCCACTTTTTTTTGATCTTCAATTTTCACGGTTGACTCCCTTTAAGTTTTCTACATACTAATTCTTTTACTTTTAAAATTTTTGACTAAATTGAATATTTTCTTTTAGGAATTGAACAAAGCACTTAATTTTAGGAGAGATTGTCGCACTACTTGCATAAATAGCGTAAAGTGGCATTTCCATTTTCATATTCTCGGCAAAAAGCACTGTCAGTTTCTTTTTAGATAGTTCATTTACTACAATGTATTCCGGCAATCGCGCAATGCCATTATTAGCAATCAAGGCACTTTTAATAATTGAACTGTTAGCAGAAATCAAATTACCCTGCACAGTAATAATTTCCACCGTTTTTTGTATTTGGAAAGGCCAACGGTTCTGTGTGGGATCAGCTGAATAAATCAAGCAATTATGTTGTATCAGATCGTCTGGATTGTTTGGTGTGCCGTATTTTCTTAAATAATTCGGAGTCGCACAAATCACAAAATGAAACATAGTAATTAAACGTGCGATATAATTTTCGTCAGGAACTTGTGTAATACGTAATGCAATATCTATTCCATGTTGTAACAAATTTTTAATTGTAGACGATGAATCTATTGTTAAGGAAATTTTTGGATATTGTTTCTGAAATTTTGGTAACAACTCGGCTAAAAATGTTGTACACATAGAAGATGGTGCTGTAATTTTTAAGTGACCAGAAGGTTCAACTTGAGAGTCTTTTAATAATGAAGTTGCACGTTGTTTTTCATTTACTATTTTTGCGCACGAATCTAGAAAAAGAATTCCTTCTTCAGTCAGACTAAGATGACGCGTCGTTCGGTGTAATAGTTTAGAACGTAGCTCATTTTCTAAAGCCGTAATTTGCGTACTGACATATCCTTTTGACACCCCTAATTCTAAAGCTGCACGTGAAAAACTCTTCCAAGTGGCAACAAAGTAAAAAATTTCCATTTGCTTGAGGGTGGGCAAGATTGTTCTCTCACAAAAACAATATGTTTATTTATACCTATATTATCACACATAAGAAAATAATATATAACTAACTAAAAGAGGTAAAAATGATGAATCAGTTACAACAACAGGTTAAAAACATTAAAAATCAATCGATTATAGCGGACATAGCCTTAGGTTTTGAGCCTGAAATTGAAGTGCCTCATAAATGGGACTTATTTGATCGCTATATGCAATCGGGCTTCAACTATGTGGGTCTTGCTATTGCGGGGGAGTTTACCAGCCTAGAGGCAACGATACGATATATGGCGAGACACAGGGCTAAAATTCAAAGCGAATCGAATAGATATATATTTGTCGAAAAAGCTCAAGATATTCTCACAGCCAAGCAGCAAAATAAACTTGCGCTAGGTTTTTGGTTGCAAGGTTCAAATCCTCTCGCCAATGATATCAACATGGTTGAAACATATTATCGTCTGGGCGTGCGTTCTATTTTATTAAGCTATAACACGCGTAATGCGATTGGAGATGGTATTGTTGAAAAAGTTGATGGTGGTTTAAGTAAGTTTGGATTTAAAATCATTGCAGAAATGAATCGGGTAGGGATGCTGATTGATTTATCGCATGGTGGCATTAAAACTTCTTTAGATGCGATAGAAGCTTCTAAAGATCCTGTCATTTTTTCACACTCAAATGCCTATGGTGTTGCACCGCACATACGTAATTTAAAAGACGAACAAATTATTGCGGTCGCGAAGAAAGGTGGAATTATTGGAATCAATGGCGCATCTTTATTACTCGGTTCCGAAAAATCAACGAGTGAAAAATTCGCTGATCACATCGATTATATTACCCATTTAGTAGGTTCTGATCATATTTCTTTAGGATTAGATTTAATTTATTTTCATGAAATTTTAGCCATATTTTATGAAAAA
>Ga0207140_1036_pt1 | contig 25039 bp, 24 predicted proteins | sample Alteio_BWMinHeat_4_FD_153528 | JGI IMG/M metagenome (GOLD analysis project Ga0207140, IMG submission 153528) | Enriched cells from forest soil in Barre Woods Harvard Forest LTER site, Petersham, Massachusetts, United States -... | ecosystem: Environmental > Terrestrial > Soil > Temperate forest >... | reverse complement strand
CGTCATAATAAACATCGCCTGCTAAATTAGGAATGCCTAGAGGGTTACCATATCCCGCAATGCCGCTCACAACACCTTCATGTATCCAATGTGTTTTTGATCGATTGATATCACCAAATCGCAAACTATCTGCGACAGCAATCACTTCTGCTCCCATGCAACAAACATCACGCACATTACCACCAACACCCGTTGCTGCACCTTCATAAGGCACGACTTGAGAGGGATGATTATGTGATTCATGACTAATCACAACGCCATAACGTTTGCCTTGGGTGTCGGTCGCAACAGCAACAATCCCCGCATCTTCTTTAGGGCCTAAAATGACATGCGGGCCCTCTGTATTAAATTGTTTAAGATGTTTACGCGTGCTCTTATATGAACAATGTTCAGACCCTTGAATAGACCATAAAACACACTCTGCAAAAGTGGGGGGACGTTTTAATAAAGTATTTTGAATGGTCAATGCTTCGTCAACGGATAAATTGAGATGATAGGTTTGAAGAAGTGATTGGATTGCATCGCGCGAAAGGGTTGAAAAATCAAGAATATTTGGCGCTGCTTGTGTCATGGTGCTTATGCTCGTCTTATGCTCGTGATGAGTGATTCCGCGGTGGGTAGGATAGCGATTTTTGAGGAAATAATCTAGGGCTTCTGTTGGGCTGTTGTTGGGCTTCTGTTGGGCTGTTGGTGGGCTGTTGGTGGGCTGTTGGTGGGCTGTTGGTGTTGGGCTTCGCTACGCTCAGCCCAACCTACAATGCTGTTGTTGGGCTGTTGGTGTTGGGCTTCGCTACGCTCAGCCCAACCTACAATGCTAACATAGGTTAGGCGTAGGTTGGGCGAGACCTCTGTAGGTTGGGCTGAGCGTAGCGAAGCCCAACAGAAAGGTTTTTATTTTCTTTTGCACTCTATTCTTGATTGCGCCACGACATCAGGCTGGTTATTTTCTCGTCTGGTATTAACAGGGCTATTAACGGGACTAAACATATTCTTCCGGGCAAGCCCCACACCAACCGCCCTCAAATCATTAGCTAATTGATCCACTTTATCACATGGTTCAGGTCGATATATCGCTAACAAATCAGACACATTCATTAAAATTTGGCCAAGATAATTGTCAATCACAGGAAGTAATCCCACATGATCACGACTCAAGCGAATAGCATCAGACATCATTTTTAAATGCATCTCAACTATTTCTTGTTCATTTATATTTTTCTCTTCTGTTTCAGAAACTGAATATTTTTTTGATAAAAGTTTTTCTCTTGTATTTTCGAATTGGGTTAATTGATTTCGTAAAGCATTTACTGAAACATTTTTTTCTTCTACACATTTTAAAAAATGCATTCGTATTGTATGATTTTTTGCATGCATTTCAGCCGTTTTATTTTCTAAATCTTTGCAACCCGTATCAGCGCCTGCCTCAATCAACATGCTTATCATTTTTTGATTGCCTATTGACATTGCATTCATGAGCGGCGTTCTTCCGGTGCCATCAACAGCATCAAGACAAGGATTCCTAGCAAGTACTAATGAAAAAATATCTACACTACGCCCTAAAACAGCGTAATTTAATATAGTAGGCAACGTACATTTAGCGTCATATTGAATAAGCAAATGCGCCATATTTTCTTTTCCATAAAGAATAGCCCTCTCTAATGCATAATCTTTTAATTCCTCTTTATTTACTTTTCCATTAGCAAGCAAATAATTTAAGATTGATATTTTATTATTTTGTGCTAGTTCATCTAATAATAACCATGACACTTCGATACCTTCTTCAATGAGATAATCTACAATATCATCAAAAGCCGTTCTATCAATGATATCAATTTTTATCTCATTTTCATCATCTGAATCATAACCACTAGATTCACTCGAACGTGTTGAAAATTGCGCACTTATAGCGATTTCAATCGCTCGTATTAAAATCGATCTATTAAGCTTCGCACCAAAACTTCGAGCCTCTTTAACTTTTTCTAATGAACCCTCTTCTATTGCATCAGATAATACTGAATCTGGATACATGTATACTCCATAGTATGAACGCATAAAGTTACCTCAAACAATAAATGGGACCAAATAAATTTAAGGGATAATACACACGAAGGAAAAAAAAGTCATGAAGATAGTGAAAGAGAAAAAAAAGTGCTATATTATCCAACAGAATATCAGGAGGTGTGGCATCATTGAGCAATACTGTATTGAATAATCATACGACTAAGAATGTTGTTGAATTATGCGGCGTTTATCAGTCGATTAACGGTCACGATATTTTATACGATATTAACCTCGAAGTACGCGAAGGAGAATTTTTAACTTTACTAGGCCCCTCTGGTTGCGGCAAAACAACTTTACTGAGATTAATTTCTGGTTTCGAAGAACCCACGCGCGGCACAATTTTTATCGATCAAAAAAATGTTCGCGGTTTGCCGCCTCATCATCGACACGTCAATACTGTTTTCCAAAGTTACGCTTTATTTCCACATATGAATGTTTTCAACAATATTGCCTTTGGATTACGCTGCCAACACGTTTCAACAACTGAAATCAAAACCCGCGTTGCTGATGTATTGAAAATGGTGAAATTAGAAAAATTAGCTGAACGCAAACCTGATCAATTGAGCGGCGGGCAGCAACAACGCGTTGCCATTGCAAGAGCGGCGGTGAATCGTCCGCGTGTTTTATTGTTAGATGAACCACTTTCTTCATTAGACTATCGTTTACGAAAAACCATGCAGATTGAATTAAAACAATTGCAACGCAGATTAGGCATTACTTTTATTTTTGTAACGCATGATCAAGAAGAAGCTTTGTCGATGTCGGATCGCGTTGTTGTGATGCAAGAAGGTGTGATCGAGCAAATCGGTACGCCGCGGCAAGTATATGAAGATCCCAGTAGTTTACCCGTCGCCACTTTTATTGGTGAAGTGAATATTTTTCCTGGTGTCGTCACTAACTTACTTGATAGCAAACAATTAGCCATCAATTATCTTGATAAAGTTCGCGTCACAAAAAGTAATCGTACATTCTCTGTTGGTCAAGAAGTCAATGTGATAATTCGTCCAGAAGATGTCCGTGTGTGGAACCAACATGAAGTGAGCGCCAATGAAACGGAAGAAATGTTTGCAGGTACCGTTGAAGAAGTCACCTATAAAGGCACAACGGTTGATTTAATTGTGCGTCTTTCAAATAAACAATCTGTTGCAGCGACAGAATTTTTTGATGAAGATGACGAACGACTTGAATATAAAATTGGCGAGCAAGTATGGGTCAGTTGGACATCGGGGTGGGAGGTCATCTTACCGCATGAAACACGCTAATTATTTCAAATCATTCTCTTTAATAACGATTTGGATCTGGTTATTTCTTTTTGCTTTGCTTCCTTTTGCTTTAATGCTGATCGCAAGCGTTTTAAGTCATGATGAAAATACGATTGTACGACTACCTTTTACGTTCAGTAATTACACTGAACTTAATCGTCTTCTCTATATTCATATTTTTTGGCGTTCATTAGTAATAGCAACCATTGCAACAACATTATGTTTATTGCTCGGTTATCCCTTTGCTTTTCTTATCGCTCGCTTACAAAGCAAATGGAAAAATTTTTTAATCTTACTCATCATCATCCCCTTTTGGACAAGCTCACTCATACGCAGTTATGCCTTAATTGCACTCATCAAAACAAAAGGCGTTATTAATGCTGTCTTTCTTGCTTTAGGATTAATTCATCAACCGTTTTTACTCTTATTTACTAATACAGCCGTCATGATTGGTTTGGTTTATAATTTATTACCCTTTATGATTTTACCCATCATGACCAATGTCGAACGACTGGATAATCGTTTAATTGATGCCGCGCGCGATTTAGGCGCTAATCAATTAACCATTTTTCGCAAAATTATTATTCCACTAACGATGCCTGGCATTATTGCAGGCTGTATTCTCGTTTTTTTACCGGCAATGACCATCTTTTATATTCCTGATATTTTAGGCGGCGCAAAATCCATCTTGATTGGCAATGTCATTCAAAATCAATTTTTGATTGCTCAAAATTGGCCGTTTGGTTCTGCGATTAGCGCTGTCCTTACGCTTCTACTCGCAACTTTTATTTTAATTTATCGATTTGTTTCTCGCGGGAATAAAAAAGAAGAATGGTTATGAAAAAGATTTATCTTACCATCATTTATTTATTTTTTTATTTACCGATTGCTATCCTCATTTTTTATTCATTCAACAATGCAGAATATTCTTTAGTATGGCATGGCTTTACTTGGAGTTGGTATCAAGAACTTTTTGATGATACGGCATTATGGATTGCAGCTTGGCATTCTTTTGTATTAGGAATAGCAGCCGCAACGGCTGCTACTATCATTGGATTATTTGCAGCAGTGAGTTTATATCGATATCAATTTTTTGGACGAAATTTTTTTAACGCAGTCATTTATGCATTGATTTTAACGCCAGAAATTGTTACTGGCGCATCGATGTTATTATTGCTCGCATTATTACAATTACGATTAGGATTTTTTACTTTATTTTTAGCGCATGCTAGTTTTTGCATTCCTTTTGTTATTGTAATTTTGTATAGCCGTTTAGTGAGTTTCGATAAAAATATTTTTGAAGCCGCAAAAGATTTAGGCGCAGAAGATGGTTTGATTTTCAGACAAATTATTATTCCCTTATTATGGCCTGCCATATTAGCAGGTTGGTTAATGAGTTTTACGTTATCATTAGATGATGTCATCATCAGTTATTTTGTCTCGGGACCTGAGTTTCAAATTCTTCCTTTACAAATTTATTCTATGGTACGCATGGGAATTAAACCTGAAATTAATGCATTATGTAGTGTTTTGTTTGTTGTTACGATGGGACTTGTGATTAGCGCACAATTTGCGTTAAGGAAAAAAACATGAGGTTATACTCAAAGCTGTCGTCCCGCGGCTTGTCCGCGGGATCCAGAAACAACGAGAAAATTTACCAGTTTGCTCTGGATCCCGCGGACAAGCCGCGGGACGACAGCTTTGAGTATAACTTTATGCTTCATAAACTACTCGCAACGACGAACTTTTTTAAACTTCTCGCCATCATTACATCACTCCTCTTATCCCTCCTCCCCCTCACCGTCTTCGCCCAAAACAAAACCCTAAACATTTACATTTGGGCAAATGAAATTCCTCCTTTCGTCATACAAGCTTTCCAAAAAGAAACAGGCATCAAAGTCAATGTGGCCACTTTTGAAAATAATGAAATGTTATATGCCAAACTACGCACAACAAAACAATCTGGTTATGACATTATTATGCCATCAGGTTATTTTGTGGATCGTATGCGAAAGCAAAATATGCTGGAAAAATTAGATATCTCAAAATTAACAAAATGGAAAAATATTAATCCTGTTTTTTTACATCCCAGTTATGATCCTTTAAGCGAATATAGTGTACCGCATATGTGGGGCGTGACAGGGATGTTCGTCAATCAGCGTTATTTTCCCGCTAATTCAATCACAAAATGGTCGGACTTATGGCAAAGTCGATTTGATAATCAATTACTCATGTTAGATGATACGCGTGAAGTGTTTGCGATTGCTTTATTATCCTTAGGCTATTCCGTCAATGATCGTGATCCTGTTCATATTAAAGAAGCCTTTCTCAAATTAAAATCATTGATGAAAAATATTAAAGTGTTTTCTAGTGATACCATTATTTCAATCATGATAGATGAAGATGCAACAGCTGGCATGTCTTGGAATGGAGAAACATATAAAGCCATGCAAGAAAATCCTAACGTCCATTTCATTTTTCCTACTGATGGCTTTGTGATTTGGGTTGATAATTTTTGTATCCCAAAAAATGCATTACACAAAGATGCTGCCTATATGTTTATTAATTACATCTTGCGTGCTGAGATTGGCAAGGAAATTGCACTCGCCACAAAATCTTCTATCACAAATCTGGCGGCGCAAAAAATATTGCCGCCAGAAATTCGTGATAATCCTGTGATTTATCCTTCAGAAGAAGTGTTGAAACACGGTCAGTTTCAAGTCGATGTAGGAGATGAAACGACCGCGTTGTATGAAAAATATTGGGAAGAGTTGAAGATGGGAGGCTAGCGAATTGTCAACTAAGTCTTTTTAATTATACATTCACCTTCATCATAATATACGGATTATACACTTCCGTTTTGAAATCAAACTTCTGATATAACCCATGCGCATCTTCTGTCATCAAAAACCAGCGGAAAATGCCTTTCAATTGCGGATGCGCAAAAATATATTTGAGCAATGCCTGACCAATACCTTTTCGACGAAAGGGTTCATCAATAAAAAGGTCCCACAAAGAAGCAAATTCTGATTGATCACTAATCACACGGGCAAAACCGACTTGTTTACCTTCATGAAAAACGCTAAAACATAATGAATTTTCAATCACTAAAGGCAATCTTTCGGGTGGCAATCCTGATGAATATCGAGAAGGGATGCACAGTAATTGAAACATGTATTCCAAATCAAGTCGCTTTTTATTTGAACTAAAAGTGAACTCACCAAATGTACTATCGGGATATGGTGGTTTAAAAGTCATAATCAGCCCTTAATGATAAATATTGGCATAATGAATTCGGCAGTATAGAATATCACGCTCTTTATGAACATCCCTACGAGGAGGAAAGTTTGAATGAAAAAGTTATTGACTATGTTAATTGTCTTATTTTGTAGTATCAGTTTAGTCGGCTGCGACAATATGAAAAAACAAGATGTGGGTACCGTGACAGGTGCTTTAGCTGGTGGTTTATTAGGTAGCACGATTGGTCAAGGTAGCGGGCAGGTACTTGCGATTGGTGCAGGCGCCTTAGCAGGTGCATTTATTGGTAATGCTATTGGAAAAAATATGGATGAAACCGACCAATTAAAAATGCAAAGGGCATTAGAAAATAATCACACTGGCCAACCAGCTTATTGGCAAAATAACAAAACGGGCGTGAAATACAAGGTTGTTCCTACGCGCAATGTGACAGTTCATGGTAATAAATATTGCCGCGAATATCGATCTGTTGCTAATGTGGCGGGTAAAGATCAACAAGTGTATGGCACAGCTTGCCGTCAGCCAGATGGTGCTTGGAAAGTGGTGAATTAAATATTTTAAATCTGTACGTGGGAAGGAAATAAAATTCCTTCCCGCAAACAGAAAGTAGTTTCCTTTCACGCCTCTCAAAAGTACTTCACGCTTAAAATCCAATTTATTAAAGCCTTATAAAGCTTTCATTTCTCATTTTTAATCAATTTATTACACCCTAACTCAAGTAATTTTTTAGTTAATAATATTGCTTTTGTATATACATAAGATATAATAAGGAGGATAGAAATATGAACTTATACTATAGCCAAGGAATAATTTTAAAACTTTTACATAAACATCACGTCTCCAAAATAGAAGTTGAAGAATGTTTTCTCAACCGTAATAAGGGATTTTTAGAAGATATCAGAGAGCAGCATAAAACTATTCCACCGACACAATGGTTTATTGCTCAAACAGATAATGGACGTATTTTAAAAGTAGTTTTTATTCAATTTGATGATGGGATTATTGAAATAAAAACTGCCTATGAACCTAATAAAAAAGAGGTAACCATTTATGAAAAATATGCGTAAGACAAAATTACCCCAAGAAGGTTCCTCACCCGAAATGTGGGATAATCGAGAACTAGGCGCGTCAGAGAAATATGTACGTAAATCATCAACTACTCGCGAAAAAGCAGTTGACCATAGTTTAGGATTAAAAACAATTTCTATCCGATTACAAAAGACATTGATTGACGCAATCAAAGATCTCGCTAAAGATGATGGCATAGGTTATCAACCCTATATTAGACAAATTTTGATGCGCCACGTGCGTCGAGAAAAAGCCAAGCAGGGAAAACATGTGGAAACCCTCAAGTAAATGGAGATATTAATTCATGCCCAAAAACAAACTCATTTTCTGCTGCCAAACGTGCGGCACGCTCTATCCCAAATGGACAGGACAATGCACAGGCTGCAACGAATGGAATACGATCGTTGAAGAAGCGCAAACAACGCAAACTGCGCGTTATCAAGGTTATGCAGGTACCGAAGTACAAATTGCGCGTATGGCAGATGTGACTTTACATGACGAAATACGCCTCTCTTCTGGCTCACAAGAATTAGATCGCGTATTAGGCGGCGGTATTATTATGGGGTCAGCGATTTTAATTGGCGGTGATCCTGGTATAGGTAAATCTACCATTCTTTTACAGACCATCGCGCATTTAAGTAAAAATTTAAAAACACTTTACATTACAGGCGAAGAATCACCACAACAAGTCACCCTGCGCGCGAGACGATTAGGCTTACCTGAACAACATGTTTGGCTGTTAGCCGATACGCATGTCGAAACTATTTTAACGCATGTTAAAAAAGAAAAACCTCGCGTACTCGTTATCGATTCTATCCAAACCATGCATACTTCTTTGTTATCCTCAGCCCCTGGCTCAGTCGGTCAAGTACGAGAAAGTGCGATGCAATTAGTGAGTTATGCCAAACAAACAGAAACTGCGCTTTTTTTAGCGGGCCATGTAACGAAAGAAGGCAGCTTGGCAGGACCACGCGTGTTAGAACACATGGTTGATACAGTTTTATATTTTGAAGGGGAACAAGATAATCGTTACCGTATTATTCGTGCGGTAAAAAATCGTTTTGGCGCAGTGAATGAATTAGGAATTTTTGCGATGACAGAAAAAGGCTTGCGTGAAGTAAGCCATCCTTCTGCGATTTTTCTTTCGCGCTATACACAACCCGTCTCTGGCAGCATTATTACGGCAACAAAAGAAGGGTCGCGTCCTTTATTAGTTGAAGTGCAAGCCTTGGTGGATCAAAGTCATATGGCAAATCCGAGGCGGTTATCCGTCGGCCTCGATCCGCAACGACTATCCATGTTGCTTGCTGTTTTACATAGACAAAGCGGTATTTCCACGCATAATTTAGACGTTTTTTTAAATGTCGTCGGTGGTTTACAAATCACAGAAACAGCTGCAGATTTACCCACGCTTTTTGCTATTTTATCCAGTTTTCGTAACCGTCATTTGCCAACCGATTTATTAGTGTTTGGCGAATTAGGATTAGCGGGTGAAATACGTCCCGTTCCAGGCGGCCAAGAACGCCTCAAGGAAGCCGCTAAACACGGCTTCAAGAAAGCCATTGTACCCCATGGAAATGTCGTAAAAAACGAAGTAGATGGCATGAAAATCCTTCCTGTTCAAACCTTAAAAGATGCCCTGGATTGCTTTGAAAATATATAAAATGTACCATTTTGTGCATTTTTTTTGAACAAATATTGATTGTTCACTACTTCGACTGTAAGAAATTAGCTATATCTGCTTTTTAGGGGTTCAAAGGACTATGCTTATCTCATTAATTGGGTTAGAATTTGGTTCTAGTCACGGATTGACTAGTGGTAAGAGAAAGGATTCTGCAACCACTCCTCGTTTTGTGTGTTTGCATGGATGCAAAGATTAAAATGGAATTATTTAAATTTTTATAAGGGCAGCCCCAAAACTGCCCTTTTCTTTTTTGTGATGTACTCTCTATTCTATTTGTGGTGTACTCCTCTATTTCCAAACGTGGAGTAATCAATGAAAAAATACCTCGCCATATTTTGCCTGAGCACATCGTTATGCGCCTATGCTGATAATGCGCCGTTTAACATGGCCTATGTAGAAGTCAGTTCTAATAAAATATCGACAGCAGGATGCTATATACGAACGGATAATAATAAACCATTTTTTGACTTCGTTAGTGTCTTTGCTGGAAACATTAATGGCTTAAATCCAAATAAACCCGAGATTTATCTTAATCCGCACGTGGATGCGATATTAAATTCCAACCAAATAAGTACCCTGCAAAATAAAGGCATTAAAGTCTTATTAACATTGGTAGGCAATCATCAAAACGCTGGATGGAGCTGCATGAGTGATGAAAACGCAATCAAACTATTCGCTAATGACGTAGTGAATCTAGTTAATCAATATCATCTGGATGGTATTGATATTGACGATGAATATTCACGCTGTGGTCCCAATAATACCTCAGTTCTACGTATTGCAGAGGCAATCAAAAGTCATCCTGGTTTTAAAGGCAAAATCTTGAGTAAAGCATTATATTCTGATCAGAGTGATTTTGGTTCGACTTATAACGGACACAAGCTCACAGATTTTCTCGATTATGGTTGGGAGATGACCTATGATTCTAAAAATTATGCAGATCGATTGTCTCCCTACGCGCAATATGGATTTAAAAAATCCAATTTATCATTAGGCGTAAACGCTGATGAAAGTCCTGAAATTGCAAAAGATTCTGCAAATTATATTTTGCAAAATAATTACGGTGGAATAATGATATATGATGTAAATACTCATTCACGTGATTATCTTACAGCACTTGCGCAAGTTGAATTTAAGACTGATGTCAACTTGCTTCCGAACTGCGAATAACAGATAAACGTAGAAACATAGGTTAGGTGAGAAGCGTAGGTTGGGTTCAAAAACGTAGGTTGGGCGTAGGTTGGGCTGAGCGCTTTTCGCGAAGCCCAACAATTCAAAGCTGCGCCAATCTTAACGTTGGGCTTCGCAAAAAGCGCTCAGCCCAACCTACGCCCAACCTACGCTTCTCAGCCAAACCTACCGTTTCTAATATAAGCAGTCGGCTCGTCTGAATGCACTTCATCAGCCGCACCAAAACTAGTAACATCGGCTAATTCAATTGCCATATCACCTTCTTGAGATCGAGACTGCGATTTTTCAGGCAAAAAATCATGCTTATCGGCCGCATCAATAATAGAAGTCGTAGTAGTAGTAGTAGTAGGAGGAGGAGGAGGAGGAGCCGCACGAAGCGCGGTCATTGTCGTTGTCGCGTTCGTTGTGATTGTGGTTGTGTTTATAGTTCCAGCTGTCGTTGCAACTGGCGCCGAAAAAGAAGTGGCCGGTATTGTCAAAAATGTTTGCTTCCCTCTCCTATACAAAGAAGCATCACACTCTTCAGCACACGCTATACAAAGCTTAGCGAGCTTTACATACTCATTTTCAGTATCATTAATATCACTTAACATCATTTGATATTTTATATAACCGAATTTTTTTCCAGTGATACAACCTTTCGTTACCTGATCCAAATTTTCTAGCGTAGGCGGATTTAATACAAACAGATGATTTGCTAATGTCACATAAACGCGTGGCAATTTAGAATAAGTAAACGGTTGTTCGCCTTTCTCTATTTTTTTATTTTGAATCATCTCTCCTATTTCGCGAAATGTATCTCTCAACACATCCTGTGTTGGCGTGAAAGTACGATGCATCAATATAGCTTCCCATAAAGCTTTCGTATAAAAATGAAGTTCAGCTGGTGTAAGTAATTTATCTTGAGATTGACTCCCAATAGCGCTACGAATTAATCCGGTAGATCCCGAAAAAACAACATGAGTAGATTTAACTCGCATCTTCTGTGGCAATAGATCACCCCAAGTATCGAGATAAGATTTACATTGATCAACAACACGCATATAAACATCATTTTCAATATAATGATAACGCAATTTTTTTGCGATTTGATCGAAAGCAAAGTTTAGAAAAAATTTTTGTTCATCGATAGTTAATTTTATAAAATAAGGAGAAATATTAGATTGATTTGTTATTTTCTTAACTAAAAAATCAAATATTTCTTTTATTTTTTCTTTTGATGGCAATGCATCTTCATACTTACTATTATTCGTATTTGAAAAAAAATCACCTATTATTATTGCTTGAAAATCGCTTACATATTCATTAAGATTATTCATAAAAAATGAACGCAATACACTATGTTTTTCTTTCATATGAGATAACAAATCAGAGAATTTTTGCAATATAGTGGTATAAGCGATACAAGCTTTTGCAAGCTTAGCGTGATCACTATCATTATTTTCAAAATTATCTAATCGCCTCGTATACAATACACCACGCATAGGTTTTTGTGTAATTGCGCCAGGAGCGATGATATCTGGCGTAAACGGATTTAATATAGGCAAATGATTTGCTATGACGATCAAGATTTGTTCCATTTCGCTGTCAGAAAATTCTTTCTCCATTTTTAAAATTTTTTCTTCGTTTATTTTTTTACCTGCGTAATAAAAAATTTTCCGCAATTTAGAATTATCTGGCGTGTAATCACGCTCAATTAATGCGACTTCCCATAAAATTTTTGTATAACCGTCAAGTTGATCTTGTGTAAGTGTTATGTTTCGAGGTTGACTCATCATTAGTTCCTTCTTCAGTAACCGTCTTCATCTTAGGCCTTGGCGTCATGCGCGTTAAAATTTCATAAGCAGATGTTCGATTATGTTTCGCCACTTCTTCAACAGGCAGACCTTCTCCCCACAAGGTCACCTCATCACCTATTTTTGCTTCTGGTTGATTACGCAAATCAACAGTAAGCATATCCATCGAAACACGACCCACTAATTGACTGCGCTTATTATTAACCAAAATAGCCGTGCCATTTTCCGCATATTGAGGATAACCGTCGCCATATCCTACTCCCACGACACCAACCATCATCTCTTCTGGTGCTGTCCATGTGCCGCCATATCCTACTTTTTCACCTTTAGGCACCTTGGTAATAGCAATTAATCGAGAAGACAATGTCATCACGGGTTTCAATCCATATTCTAATCCCGTTTTATCGGCAAACGGTGATGCACCATACAAAATCAACCCTGGCCGTACCCAATCTTTGTGCGCATCAGACCAAGCAAGAATGCCAGCAGAATTAGCTAAACTACGCGGCCCTGGTAATCCCCTTGTGATTTTTTCAAATAATTGAATTTGATTTTTCGTTGTGGAACGCTTAAGTGAATCAGCTTCGGCAAAATGTGTCATCAATCCAATTGGTTTTTTAATCGAAGAAACGGCTAACAATCTTTGATAAATATCGTGTACATCATTTGGTGCGATACCTAAACGATGCATGCCCGTATCAATTTTCAGCCAAACTGAAAAACAAGATTCCAACGGAAATTGTTCTAACATTTCTACATGAGGGAGATGATGAACAACTAACGTGAAATGATGATGCGCTGCATCAATTAATTCATCGGGATAAAATACACCTTCCATCAAGACAATCGGTTTTGTGATGCCTGCTTCACGTAATTTCAATCCTTCTTCCAATGAAGCAACACCTAATGCATCTACGGTTTGAAGTGCTAATGCCACGCGTTCGATACCATGACCATAAGCATTCGCTTTTACCATGGCTATCATTGCACTATGTGGCGCGAATGCCCGTACACGTTCAACATTATGTTGAAGCGCGGACACATTAATTGTCATGAAAGTAGGACGGCTCATTTAGAATATTCTGTATGAGGTATGAAATTTTCAAAACAAGTATATTGTCCCATGAAGGTCAAATATAATTTTCCAATGGGGCCGTTTCTTTGTTTAGCAATAATGATTTCTGCTGTGCCTTTGTGAGGACTATTATCATTGTAGACTTCATCACGATAAATAAAGGCGATTAAATCTGCGTCTTGTTCGATAGCACCAGATTCGCGTAAATCCGACATCACCGGCCGCTTATCCGCACGCTGTTCTAAACCGCGATTTAATTGTGACAAAGCAATCACCGGCACTTTTAATTCTTTTGCTAAACTTTTTAATGAACGTGATATCTCAGAAATTTCTGCTGTGCGATTTTCATTATTGCCTGGCACTTGCATCAATTGTAAATAATCCACCACAATTAATCCCAATTGACCTTGTTCTTTTGATACGCGGCGAGCTCTCGCACGCATTTCTGCAGGACTCAGCGCTGGTGTATCATCAATAAAAAGCGGTGCCTCTGATAACATACTGACAGTTGAAGTAATGCGCGGCCAATCTTCATCTTGCAATTTTCCTGTTCGTATACGTAATTGATCAATTCGACATAAAGAAGAAAGAAAGCGCATCACAATGGCTTCGCCTGGCATTTCCAAACTAAATACTAATACTGGCAAACGACTTTTAATCGCAACATGCTCTGCGATATTCATCGCTAAAATGGTTTTACCCATCGAAGGACGACCTGCAATAATCATTAAGTCAGATTGTTGCAAACCAGAAGTCATATTATCAAATTCATGATAACCCGTTGGCACACCTGTAATTGACGCATGAGAATGAAACAAAGTGTCAATTCTATCCATGGTTTTTGTTAAAATTTCTTTGATATTGACAGGACCAGAACCGCGCGCGCCTTGTTCTGAAATAGAAAATACTTTACGTTCTGCTTCATCTAATAATTCAACAATACTACGGCCTTGCACATTGAATGCACTACTTGCAATATCACCTGCAGCAGCAATCAATTGCCGCAAAACAGAACGCTCGCGGACAATATCGGCATAGGCTGTGATGTTGGCAGCACTCGGCGTATTATTGGCCAATTCAAATAAATAAACTTCGCCACCCGCTTGTTCTAATTCATGCAATTCCCGCAAAACCTCTGAGACAGTTAAGACATCAACTGGTTTATGCTGAGAAACCAAACGTCCCATGGCACGAAAAATTAAGATGTGTTCGTGACGATAAAAATCAATTTCACGAATACGATCAACAATTTGGTCCCAAGCGCGATTATCGAGCATCAAGCCGCCTAACACGGATTGCTCTGCTTCAAGCGAATGCGGCGGTGTTTTGACCGAGGCCGGGGTCAACATTCTTGGTGGATTAATGCGTTGTGCAGTTGGGAAAGTATCCGTCATGGTGGCAGCTATCCTCACATTTCAGAGATAGCAAATTTTCGCATTATATGGGGAAGTTGGCTAGCAGTTGTTGGGAAATTCAGTATAGTATGTGATTTTTGATAAAGCGCAAAGTTAAGACGATGGATACACCTATTCTTAAAAATCACTGGGAACGTTTTAAAGCTCACGTTGATTTAGATATCACTACTGCAGCGCAACTGCTTGCGCCATATACTTGCGATATCATTGATAAGCTAGATCTCTTATCTGAAGGCTGTGCCAATACAAATTACAAAGTGACATTTAAAAATAATCGTTTACCCGTCGTCATTCGTATTTATATGCGAGAAAAATCTGCGCTACCTCGTGAAATTGCGCTTCATCAACTCGTTGCAGATAAAATTCCTGTCCCTGCTCATCTTTATTCTAATGATCAATGTATCGATTATGCTTATCCCTATACCGTCATGGAGTGGATTGACGGAACATTAATGCGCGAAATTATCTTGAATAAAAATAAAGAAGCCATTATTGCATGCGCTTACGAAGCTGGTTTATATCTTAACATCATGCGGCAAATTCAATTTTCACATGGCGGTTTCTTTGAAAATGGATTAACTATTCGGCCTTTTAATGACGAAGAAAAATATCTTCCCTATGTATTAAACATGTTAAAAGATAAAATTGTTAAAGAAAGTTTAGGTGATAATCTTTTGAATACTGTTTTATGTCTTGTGAATGACAATGCAGCTTTATTACCCGATGAGAATGGCGCTAACTTGACTCATGCAGATTATGATCCAGCTAATATTTTGGTTAAACAAATTGATGGCAAATGGAAAATTGCCGCCATTCTTGATTGGGAATTTGCGTTTGCGGGAAGTTATTTACTTGATATTGGCATGGCATTAAGATACAGCCATAAAATACCCGATTATTATGAAAATAGTTTCATTGCGGGGATACAAACAAATGGATTTCAATTGCCAGCTAAATGGAAGAAACAAGCAAAATTAATGGATTTACTTTGTTTATTACAACTTGCCCATTATAATCCTGTGACAGAAAGACCAAAATTAAATAGAGATGTTGTTTCGTTGATTGGGGATACGGTGAGTAATTGGGATTTTTTTTAAAAAATAATAAAAATGCTATGCAATTATTAGAAAATTATTTAAAATGCCTTTATGCTTCCTATCAAACACAGTTTTTTCAGGCATTTCTACGCTATACATCCCGCCCATTGCTAAAAAAGCCTGCGACATAAACACATTACAGAAATTAAACATTAACATTATTGATTTACAATAAACATAACGGACAACATTATGCCAACAACCTACCTATCTTCTGCAATCAGAGGCTATGTTTCAAGTTATTTGGGTTTACCGATCGCCTGTTGGCAAGGAATCATTTTAAATTTTATTGAATCGACCTTGATTGGCATTTATTATTTTTTTCCGATTTATTTTGTAAATGAATTTCATATTAATATTGCCACCGCTGGTGTCATCATGTCCTTCTATGGATTGGGTGCTATTATTGGCGGATTACTTGGAGGATTTTTATCCGATAAAATTTCATCTAGGATTGTATCAAGCGCATGTTTGCTGATTCTGTCAGCCATTTTTTTCATTCTTACTAAACTGCATATCATTAAATTATTAATTATCGCTCTATTTATACTGGGAATCGCTTCTTATGGATTTATTACTTCTAATTATCTCTGGGTACTTGCACAATGCGATAATCACGAAATAAAAAGATTAAAAGCAATTAACCTACTCAGTGTTGCTTCAAACTTAGGCTTAGGCTTATCCGCTATCATTGTCAGTTTAATGGCGAGTTATGGCTTTAAAAATATTCTTATATTATCCAGCACACTATTATTTTTATCTGCCATTTATTTTTATTTAATCGAACGACACAGCATCTCTCCAACAATGCAAAATCATCATACAATGGAAAACGTAACAACGCTTCCTACTGACAAAATAAAAAATAAAAAAATAATCTATCTCGTATTAGGTTGTTTATTTTTAACTGGCTTAATTGTGTTTCAATCCAGTACAACTTATTCCATATACATTCAAAAATCTTTTCCTGATTTAGGCCTAAAAGGTATCAGCTTTTTATTTACGTTGAATTCATTCTTAGTCGTTTTTTTTCAAGCGCCAATTATCAATCTACTCTCTAAACAGAACAAAATATTAATCATAGGAATGGGAGCTTTTCTATTAGGCTTTGGTCGATTCATTCTCAGTTTCGCTTTTGTGTTTTCATTGGCAATTCTTTCATGTCTCGTTTATACACTAGGAGAAATATTATTTTTTTCAGTAGCACAATTTGTCTGTTATCAAAACGGCCTTGAGAATAAGAAAGGCTATACGTTAGGCACTTATCGAATGGTTTATGCAAGCAGCCGTGTTTTAGGGCCCGCTGTTGGAGGCCATATTTATCAGCAATGTGGTGCGAATATGGTGTGGTTTGCTTGTGGTTTGTTAGGATTATTATGTTTAACAGGCTGTTACGGATATAAAATCCAATCTGCAAATTAATCACACAAATTCTCTCGAATTATATATAGAAGTTTATAAAATATCCTACAAATGTTATATATAACAAGTAATTATACAGATTTCCAGAGCTTATTGTATCCAAATGAACTCACTATTAAATTGTATCTATTTGCATACTTAATATAGTTGTGGTATATTGAATACATTATGAAATGTTTAAAATGCAAAAATGTAATTAAAACAGCGTCAATATACGGCCTCCATGATGAGTGCTTTATTACGAGTTTTAATTTACAAAATTCTACCGAATTCCAAGATTTAGACCCCAAAAAATCTTCGGCGAAACAAAGTAATCCGGAAATAAAAAAAAAGGTGGATACATTCTTTCAAGGAATGTACTTAAAATATTCAGCCAAACTTGGCCAGGTATCCTACATCTTAAAAATTCAGGAACCGGAATACCCTGACCTCCCAATAGTGGAGTATCTTTGTAACCAAATTGCCGAATTACTGGGTATGGATATTCCTCCATATCACCTAATTTATTTTAATGGCCGCATAACATTTGTAACTCGCAATTTCATGCAAGACTATATTGGAACACTTCAACATATCTATAAATATCTACCCATTGGCGAAGAAAATCATAATTGCGAAGAAATAATAAAAGTAATTCTTAATGAAACGGGAAAATTAGCGGACGTTGTCAAATTTATAAATATTTGTCTTTTTGATTCACTTATAGGAAACAACGATCGACATGGAAGAAATCTTGGAATAATTGAAACTGCTGACATTAAGAAATTATCTCCCGTTTATGACAATCCATCTTTCATTGGCATTCAAGATGATTTCTTACTCGATTCAGATACTAATCCAAGCGGCAGCATCTGGACAAAAGCATCTAAAAACCCAGCGCCCCAACATTATATTAATGAATTTAAAAGATTAGGCCATGAAATTATTACAGAAAAATTTCAAAAAAAAATTATTACAAACGCTTCAAATATAATTAATTTAATAAATAATTCAGACTTAAATGCAAAAAGAAAAAAAGCTTTTGTGAAATTAATCGAAAAACGAATTCGAGACTTCAGAAATGAAAAATAAATTCAAGAACATCATCGCTGTTGATATTTATCTTGAGAAAAGGAAAACTCGTGAATACGTTGGACGTTTATCACGAAAAAATTCTAATTTTATATTCACCTATTCTGATGCTTATATTTACAAAGAAAAAGCTATCTCTTTAGGCCCCGATCTACCATTATCCACCAAAAAATTTATCTCAAAAAAGCTATTTCCATCATTTGAAGATAGAATTCCCTCAAGTAAAAATCCCGCTTATCCTGAGTACTGTAAAATGGTCGGCATTAACAAAGATGAAAAAGATCTACTGATTTTAGTTGCAACGATAGGTCAAAAAGGTGCATCTTCCTTTGTTTTTGCTCCAGTCTTTCATCATTCAATTACCAGCAATGACATAATCAAATATCGTAAGCACTTACATCTTACCGTTAGAGAATTTTGTGAACTCTTTGATATTGCCACATCAACTTTGCATAGAATTGAAAAAAATAAAACTAGTGGCAAAGATACTTTAAAACGTCTTGAAATATACCTCCACTTTCCCAAAGTTGCTCTATATGAAATAATGAAAAATGGAGATAAGATTAACGAAACAAAAAGAAACTTGGTTGAAAAAATATTACAAAGCGATGAAAAATTTCAGGCGCTTTCGCAAATTTAGACACATACAGACAAGCCTAACATATAGGCTTTTATGAATCTAACTCTTACATTTTAGCCAACGAATTCTATTCTGCACAAACTAAAGAATCAACTTTATTTTTTATCTATCTAAAGTATATTGATAGTAATACTCATTTTACTTAATATCCATTATATCAAAGGAAATAAAAAATGAAACTTAAACACGTACCTCTCTGGAAATGGCTTTTAATTATCATCCTGATCTTAGCGCTGCCCCTCTTTTTTTCGTTTTATCGAAATGTTCAAATTCAACGAGCGCTATCACAAATTCAAACACAGCCATGATTAACGAAACTAAAAATCATCATATATAGGAACATAAAGTGAATAAAAAAATCTGGTTAATTTTAATTATTGCTATGCTCAACGCAGTTGGCCTTACCATTGTTTTCCCACTTTTTCCATTTTTATTGGGATTGTATGTGCCCATCAATCAAATCGCGCCTTATTTAGGCGTATTGATTTCGACATATGCGGCTTGTAAATTTCTTGCCTCCCCCATCATGGGCGGCTTGAGCGATCATTTTGGTCGAAAACCCATTTTACTATTTAGCTTGCTAGGATCAGCTGTTGGTTATTTTGTATTGGGTATTGCTGGCGCATTGTGGGTTTTATTTCTTGGTCGAATTATTGATGGCATTTCTGCAGGCGATATTAGCACGCTGTATGCCTATGCGGCAGACAGTGCAACAGGAAAAGAACGTGCAAAACTCTACGGATATTTAGGTGCGGCCAATGGTTTTGGCTTTATGATTGGGCCTGCTGTTGGCGGGTTATTAGGGATGAAACACGTGTCACTACCATTTTTTATTGCAGGTGGAATCTCAATCATTACCGCAATTTTAATCTATTTTGTCTTGCCTGAAACACTTGAAAAAGAAAAGCGTACGAAAAAGATCACCTTTCATTCTTTCAATACATATAGCCACTTCAAAGAAATTCTTTCTTTGAAAAAAACACGCAATATTATTATTTTAGGGACGTTTTTCGTTATCGGCCTGTGTTTATATCAAAGCAATATTGCCGTGTTCGTTAAAAATATATTTAACTGGAATCCTGCTCACGTCGGCGCATTATTTGCTTTGGTAGGATTGTGCGACATTATTTCACGGGCATTTTTGTTGCCAAGGCTGATTAATTTTCCTGAAAAAACTGTTGGTAGTGGCGGCTTGTTATTAATGATCGCAGGGTTTTCTTTTATTGCGTTTAGCGTTTATTACAATGCCGTTATTTTATTATGGACCGCTGTTATATTTATCACGATTGGAGAAGGTTTATTTGATCCACATTATAACAATATGCTGTCACACTCTGTCAGTGACAATAAACAAGGACAATTACAAGGCGTAAATCAAAGCATTCAATCGTTATTATATGCCATTTTTCCTGCTGTTTCCGGGATAATTTATTTATATCATCCGACAGCTGTATACATTGTTGCAGCATTTTTGATGGTAGTAACGCTTTTATATTTTCACAAACAGTTCACTTAAAAACAGCTATTTTGAATGGTTGACATTATCTCGCACATGCGCAACAAAATTAAGACATCTTGTTTTAATAAGTCCCGCTACTTTTTCTTGTGATGGATGTTGAACTTCAACTGCTGACAACAAAGAAAGAATTTTATCTATCAGTTCTAAAATACATCTACGAACTTCTGGTTTAGCAAATCCAATCTCATCCGCTAATTTATAAAAATTTTCAATTCTAATATTGTTAGTTTGATATTCCCCGCCCAATTTCATTGCCATTTTTTTATCTAAATCTTCGTAATATAAAGTACAAATCAAATCATATAGCGGTGCTAATCGCAATTCTTCAAGATATAAAAGAGAGAAATTCTTACCATGCGCATCGCAATTTCCAATAAGATAATTAAATATGACTGCATTTAACATTTTTTCTAAATCAATAACAGGAACTGATGATTCTCTTCTGATCAGATCGAAACATTGTTTTAAAGAAGGCCCACCTTCATTTTGATATTTATTTATTGATCTAATACCTAACGCCTGGCAAAAATCTTCTTGATGTATTCGATAGATTTTTATTTCCTCCTCTCCATCAGAAAAAATTCGATCATATCTTTTTATTAATAAATAATTAATATCATCAATTTTTTTAATATCCGCTTCTGCAACTGACAAACCAATTTTTTTTGCTAGCTTCAAACAAAATGCTTCATTAAAAATAACATCCTCATAAATAGTAAAATCAGGTTTTAATATATGCGTACTAGGTGCGCTATTTAATGGAAGATAAATTTTATTATCTTTTATATATACTGCTAACTTATCTTGTACACCAGCCAATGAAAGGCGTACGTTTTTCTCTCCAGCAAGTAACGGACGGGTCGGTAATTCTCGAAGTATATTAGGAAGTTCCATGCTAGATAATTCATAATAATCATCAATGCTAGGGTTTGATTTTTCTCCTGCAGGCATAAAGGATAATGCGCCAGCACATTCGCCTCCTATTTTTTCAAGCATTGAAAAATCATTGTTAGCACTTATTCCTAAGTTTCTAGCAATTATTTTTCTTTGATTTTCTTCAGGCAAAATGCCTTCAAAAAAAGCATGGCATTGCTTTCTTGTAAATATTTCTTTCTGTAAAGGCAGCGAACATGAAATTCTAATTGCATCGGGATCATCAAGCCAACTAGAGGAATAAGTAAAAGTGACATCTCCGTGGCTATCCTGTATTAATTGCCCTACAATTTTTTCATGGAAATAAACATCCAACGTCTTAACCATTTTATTTGCCTTTAATGATAAGCTTTATTCCTAGTGTTCTTAGGACTGTTAAAACTTTTTCTAGCTGACAAGTTGGCTTACCTTGCTCAAGTTCAATAATAAAACGTAAACCAGTTCCGGAAGTAAGTGCTAAATTACGTTGAGTGACACCAAGTTTTTTACGCGTCTTTTTAACTATTTTGCCAATATCTTCAGCGTTGTAGATAGTTAAGCTATTACTCATAACTTCCCCAAAAAAATATTCCCGTACGGGTATATTAATTCAATTTACGCTAATAATCAATACAAATATTACCGATCGGTAATATAATAACTTTAAGGATATAATTTAATATTGAATATTCCTATTATTTTTTCTCAATAAAATGTTGATATGCCACTTGCGCAACACGTGCAATCGCATGATTACTATTCGTTTCGCCTTTAGTATTCGCATTCACATAAACCACAACGATGACTTTATTTTTTAAATTATCCTTCGGAATAAGAACACCAACATCATTTGCGATGCGTTGAATCGTACCTGTTTTATGTGCAACGATTATCGATTTCGGCATTAAGCCTTTCAATCGCGTTTCACCTGTTTGCGTTTGCGACATCACATCCAATAATAAATCCGCATATTTTGGCTGTAATGCTTTATTTGTCACAATAGATTCTAACAACGTAACCATGGCTTTAGGTGTTGTTGTATCTAAATCGCTTGTTTCAAATGCATGCATACCTTTCTTTTGACTTTCTATGCTTGCACTATTAAATATTTTTAAAAGTTCTGCTAAATTGCGTTTATTCTTTGGAATCGCATCGATTTGACTTCTCACACCATAAGCATCTTCTACAATACCCATGGTAGGTCTATCAATGCGCATATTTTCAATACCCAATTTTCGTACTGTTTCTGTGACTGCTTCTGGTCCTCCAATCAGTGACAAAATTTTATCCGTTGCTGTGTTGTCACTTAATCGAATCATCAATGAAAGTAAATTCATGAGTGAGATTTTCACACCAGGATAAAAAAGTTGTTCCGATATCACACCTGTGCCACCTGGAATAAGATCTTGTGGTTCTATCGTAATTAACTGATCTAAATGCAATGTACCAGCTTCGACTAATTGCAGAAGACGAACAGCAATGGCTACTTTATACGTGCTGCACATCGGGAAAAACTTGTCGCCATTCCAATAAAATCCTTGATGAGAAACTAAACTATAAACGCCAATCCCTACTTTTCCGCCCGTCTGATTGACAATCGTTGTGATTTGTTTTTGAATTTGCAAAGATTCTTTTTTATTAAGTTCAACAGACTGCCAAGCTTGTTTACCCGATGAAAAAGAGGCAGAAGCCAGCATGAAAGATATTGTTATAACAAGCCATTGTAGTAATGAAAACTGAAAAAATTTTTTCATATTAATCATCTTAACCTCTCAGAATTAAACAAGCCGCTGCACCATTGCGTGCTGTAGACATATTTCCCGTTTGCGTAAATGTTTTTGTAGCTGGATCATACAATTCAGCGGTAGCTATCGTAACAAATTGACTATTCACGCCCCCCGCTATCAAGACACGACCATCATCTAATGTTTGCGAAATATGAAAATCACGTCCTGAAGTCATACATCCTTTTGGTGGAGGCGCGCCAGCACAACTACTTGCTGTTGGCGTAAAGACGCCTGTAGATGGATGATAGATTTCCGCATTATTTTGAATTAAAAAATGATTATCTTGACCACCGGTAATGAGTACTGTGCCATCTTGTAATAAACTCGCTGCATGGGCTTCACGATAAGCAGACATCACGCCTTTTGTTGCCGTAAATTTTTTCGTTTTAGGATCAAAAATTTCTGCTGTATTTAATGCAGGATTAATATCACCCGTTTTAGCTGACATTTGAGATGCACCGCCTGCAATTAATATCGTTCCATCATTTAATAAAGTCGCTGTATGCCTAAATCGCGGTGATGTCATGTTACCAACTGGTGTAAATGTTTTAGTTGTTGGATTATAAAGTTCTGCTGACATTAATACATTAAATTGATTATCATAGCCGCCAGTTATCAAAACAAGACCGTCTGCAGAACAACCACAATGCGATATTAATGTTGCAGTATGTTGTCGACGCGGCACTTCCATGTTACCTGTATTAATAAAGGTATTAGTCGAAGGATTAAATAATTCTGCTGTCCCTTGTGAAGAAAATGCATCACCACCCGCAATTAAAACTTGACCCGCAAGCGAACCGCTAACTACTGCAGGATCAAGTAATGTTGCTGTATGCGCAACTCGCACATGATTCATCGTACCTATTGTCAACGTTATCGTGTTATGAAGCGGTTGATAAATTTCCGCTGAATTAAGCGTCCCAGAACCTTGCCCACCCGTAATGAGTACGGTGTCATTTGTTAACAAAGTTGCAGTTGCTGTCATTCTTCCTGTACTCATCGTTGTTGGAACAAGCGAAAACATATTAGTCGTTGGATCAAAAATTTCTATCGTATTTAACATTTTTTCATTATTATCACTTCCTCCAACCACAGCAACATCATGTGATTGTGAACAGCTTGTGATAAGAAATAGAGAAAAGAAAATAAGAAAAAATCGTAATCCTGATTGATGTAATTTCATGTGATATTCCATTGTCGTATTTATTTTCTAATATAGAAGGTGTTTTATCGAAATACAATAAGAAGATATTTAATTTTGTATAAATAAAGCCCGCATTGAACAACAGTCCTAAAATACCCGCTATAGAGGGTAAACTGTAATTACCCCTTATAACGAGTAAAATAATAATTATGATATTAATATTGACTTTCACGTTACGTTATCCCTTATGGTGCAATAGTCAAATAGAGAAATCCTTATGGCATACACGGTAAAAAAATTAGCAGCAATATCAGGCATTAGTATTCGAACACTTCATTTTTACGATGAAATTGGATTACTAAAGCCTGCGTATTATGGCGATAATCATTATCGTTATTACGAAGAAGCACAACTTCTAATGTTGCAGCAAATTTTATTTTTTCGTGAACTAGGATTTCAACTTAGCGACATACAGAGGATTATTTCAAGTCCTGATTTCGATAAAATAAAAGTATTGGAATCACACAAAAAAATCCTCGAAAAAAATCTCAATCAAACAAAAACATTGATTGAAACTGTTGATAAAACCATTGCACATTTAAGAGGTAAAACACCCATGAAACTCGAAGACATATTT
>Ga0207140_1035_pt1 | contig 26196 bp, 31 predicted proteins | sample Alteio_BWMinHeat_4_FD_153528 | JGI IMG/M metagenome (GOLD analysis project Ga0207140, IMG submission 153528) | Enriched cells from forest soil in Barre Woods Harvard Forest LTER site, Petersham, Massachusetts, United States -... | ecosystem: Environmental > Terrestrial > Soil > Temperate forest >... | reverse complement strand
GGTGAATCCAAACCTTGAACAACTCAAGGGCATGGATAAGCAAAAGGCACAGGATCTTGTACACATGCTCTACTGGTTTGTAACAGACGGCCAAAAATACGCTACAAAACTAAACTATGTACCACTACCAAGTGCAGTACAAGAGTTAGACAAGAAGGGTATTTCTGAAATAAAATTCAACGGCCAACAGCTCTGGACATATCCATAAAGGATATCTTTCCTTTTCTTTTTATTTTTCTCTAAAATTATTTATGATATGATTGTCTATTGTATGGGCATTTGTTCTTGGTTTGAAATGAATTCTATGGTGAACTACTGGATCTATTTGCACTCTGCTAAAAGCAATGATCTGCATATGATAAGGTGTGGTGGTATAATGCCTGATGAAAACTGCAGAAACTGTGGAGGAGAACTTGCAAAACACCTCTGGTGTAGTCAGTGCAGAAAAACAGTACAAAAAATATGCAAGATATGTAGTAGGGAAACACAACAACAACCACATGTCTCATGCCTCTCTCAACTAGTAGACTTGAGATATCTGACAAAAATTGCCATTACTGGCTAAAACCATAGGTTCCTGACTTTTATTAAAAATAAGAAAAAGGGTTAGTTCTTGACTAACGACTGTCGTAATGTCACTTTCATCTTGTATGCTGTGAGAATTTCCTTGCATCTGTTTCTTATGGTGACCTCTGTTATTCCTGCCACACTTGAGACATCTCTTTGAAGGATGCTCTGCCCAAGAAGGGTTGATGCTATGTATAGGTATGCAGCAGCCAACCCATTTGGTGCTTTTCCATCTGCAAGACTGTGGTCAGATGTCTTTTCTGCAATTTCAGCAGCAAGTCTTTCTACACGAACTTCAAGCTTTGCCAGATTTGCTATTTTTGATATGTATTTTTCAAGAGTTACAACCGGTGCTGTTTTAGAGCCAAGTTCCATCACAAGTATTCTATAGTATTTTGCAGTCAGTTTGACATTGAGACTGTCTTCTTTTGAACTTCCTGTTGCAGCACAAATTTCGTCAAGGGATCTTACAACGTCACATTGTTTGCATGCCATGTAAATTGTTGCAGCTGACATACATGCAACTGACTTGCCTTTTGCATCTGCCTGTCCCTGGAAGTTTCTGTATATCATGGATGCTGACTCTATAACATTTCTTGGTAATGACAGGGCATGACATGTTTCTCCTATCTTTGCCAAAATGTTTGCTAGTCTTCGCTCTTCTGGAGATGCAACCCTTATCCTAGTCTGCCATTTTCTCAGGTTGTACATCTGATTTGCGACATCGCTTGATATTGTTCTTCCACTGAAGTCTTTTGTTCCCAATGCAATCTCTGTCCTGATTCCTAAGTCATGCTGTGCATAACTTGTCTGACCTGATGCTCTTGTCAACTTCATTTTTTCTTCAGGATTTGTTGCTCTTGATTCAGTTCCATAATCTGGCATCTGTTCCATTGCGACCAATCCGCAGCCAGAACAAATCTTCTCGCCACTGTGAATGTCGTCAATCAAATTAGAACGACATTCCGGGCAATGTGTTTGTAATTCTGTTATTGTGGTCATCTTCTTCTATTTCCTTTGAATCGTTTTGGTCTCATCACAGGAGTTTCTTCGACGATGAAAACCTTCTTTCCGATTTGTTTTTTGATATTGTTGGTAAGCGGAACCGCTGACGCATATGGTGCATCAACAGGACCTATCATTTCTGATACTTTGGCGACTTTGACTCCAGAACTGTCTACGACTATCTGGTTGTCTCTTAGATGTTTCGTGAGTCTAATGATGACTCTACCGCTACTCGCTAGATGTAATACTTCCCCTACCTCCTGCAATTGCATTCTCAACGAAATACTGTTATCAATAGAGTTCTGTCAAAATTACTTTAGCTGCAAGCTATAAACGATATTTACTTTGATTGCTTGGCTCTTTTTGAAACTAGTTTTTCAGAAATTGCAGAAATAATTTTTGATTTTGGTTGGGCCTTTGCAAGTGTGATGTATCCAGACCTGACATATGGTCTCCTTGGGAATCGGACTTGATCATTTGTCTCAGTTGGTTCCAGTCCTGCAGCCTTGGCAGCCGCAATCAATTCATTCAACGATGGGTCAAAAATACTCTTTTCACGAGAAACCCTTCTACCCATTTTCTTTGGGATAGTTTTATTGAAATAATCCAGCCAGATTACGATGTGTTCGTAATCCTTCATCTTATCACTTTATCAAGATTGCATTTACTACGCCGTCTTGACCAGGTCTAGAAATTACCTTGCATTGACCTGCTTCTGTTTCTAGGATTGCACCTTTTGAAATTACTCCACGTCTTTCATAGTCCTTGTTTGACGGGTTTTTCAATACTTTGAGAATTTTTAATTTTTTAACTTTAGAACCTGGAACTGTCAAGTTGACAACGTCTGTGGTCTTCAGTGATGTTTTATGATTTCCTCCTCTTGTCTTGCGTGTTATGGTTACTTGTTCCCCTGGTACTGCCTCTACTGAATATCTATCAATTTCATACTTTCGTCTTGATCTGAGGGGATATCTTCTGCCTCCAGTAATCTTACTTGTTGCAAGATTTTCCACAGATTTCTTCATGTTGTTCGATAAAGTAACTCTAATTTATACCATTTACAGATGCAGGCATTATTTTTGAACTGATTATTGGCTTGTTTGGGTCAAAGGCTCAGTGGGTATCTGGGGTTGTTCAATTGCAACTTGACTAGGGTTTCTTACTTTTGTGAAGAGCTTTTGCTTGAGAAGATCCTTGTCTCCCTGTATGCCAAAATATTTCTGGAACTTTTCGGTAGTGTTGTAAATCTTTAGTCTTCCAACATTTTGGTGTTCGATATAGTCTAATTGTTGTAATAGTTTAAGATGCATGTATACTCCGGATCCTCTGACCTCTACTAGTCTTTTTGATGAAACCGGTTGCATGTATGCAATATATGATAATGTCTTGAGTGTGGCTGTGGGCAAAAGTGGCTTTGATGCATATTTTCTAATCACTGTGTTAAACTCTGGTTTTAGCTGAAATACATACGAACCATCTGGCAAACTTGCAACCTCGATTGCTTTGAAGACTGTTTTTGTCTTTTTGACAAGATTTGTCATTAGGGCCAATGTTTTGGTTCTAGATTCTGTTCCTGATGCCTTGATCAATTCTTCTATGGTCAAAGGCCTTCCTGCTGAATATAGTGCAGCTTCTAGTCTTGCCATGGCATCGTCGTCTTCTATCTTTCCCATTTACAACACCAAGTAGGCTGTAGCATACTTAAATGAAATTCATACTTTGTGTTGATCTGATTGTAAATTTCTATTTTATCAGTGATACTATGATGTCGTCTTCTGTCTGTTCAAGATCTACTTTCATATCTCTTGCCAAAAAGAGTATGGCAAAGAAGCACCTGATTACATCGATTAACTCAAGTTCTGACACTATACTCTTAAACGAACCATAACCTGTGGCCTTTATCTTGTTCATTATCAGTTCTTCATACTGTCCTATTATCTTCTCAAGGGAGATGAAATAATCATCAAAGTTGGGGGCTTGGACAGGCTCAAATTCTAGTTGTCTTCTGCTTGAACGCGGGTTTGCTATTGTTCCAATGAGATTCTCAAGGACTGATAATAATTCATCTAATGTTACTGGATATGTAGATTCATGCCTGTATGGCATGTTTATCACTTCAATGTCAACATCTTCTCTCTGTGTGAGGGGCTTTTTTTCCATGGCTGCCTTTTGTAGAGCAAAGATGCTTTCCACTTTCATTCTATGTATCATCGCAGAAGATAATGCTGCAATTCCTGCAACTCTAAGATCTTTTTTATCTGTTTGACTGAGAATCTTGATCAAAATCTCAAGGATGCGTACTACATCAATACTCCATACGTCCTTCTTTGAAACATCTAGAGGACCAAACAGTATGTTTACTGGAGGTTGAGAGATGCCTACATTGGGGTTTTCCTTGCTCACTCTGTTACTGCTCTGTTTTTGTTTATAATACGTGTGTTATCTACTCTTTTCTTAATTCAAGTCAAGAGTTTTCCTCTTACACAAACCAAATATTATACGCATGTTGTAAATTGTTGGTAATGGAAAAGGATCTTGAAAAATTTGATCTTGCCTGTACTTACCTAAAAAACGATCAAAATATGACGGCTCATAACATGTTCATGGATCTTGCCCAAAAGGAGATAAAAAATAGCAACTACAAAGCCGGACTATATCTCATGCTAGCATCTGAATGTAAATCAAGACAAGGAAAAGAAAAAAAAGATGAACTCTTGGAGGCAGCTAAATTCTATCTCAAGGTTGCAAAAAAAGACAAAAATAATTCAAACTATGCTTATCAGTGCGCTGCACGATGCTTTCTTAGAATAGGGCACTATGACGATGCAATGAAGGCATTCGAAGAGGCTCAAAAATATGCTTGTGAAGTAGTTGAGGTGAAAAGACCAATTGTTGTAGTTGATGATAGCCCCGCAATTGTATTAAGACTACAAAGTTTTCTGCAGCAGTTAGGATATGATGACATACAAACTGTTACGGATGGTAAATCTGCAATTAGTCTTATTTCAAAACTTGTCAAATCAAAGCAAAATCCTATTGTATTACTTGACATGGACTTGCCTGATCTAAAAGGTGACATTGTTGCAAGAACTCTTCTTGAATCAAAACCCGACATGTCTATCATATTGATAACTGCTGATGAAAAATCAACACCGCGTGTTAGAAAGACTATTGGTTTTGGTTCTACCGCATTTGTTCAAAAACCATTTTCAATAAATGAATTGAAAAATGCACTAGATACAACCAGGATGTCTGAAATCAAGTAAGCAGTAACATGGACATGTTAAGTAGGTTTACGTCCTTGATCTGAATCCCGCTCATCTTGTAATCTATTATCTGGTCAGAGAATTTTTCCACTATTCTTGCAGATGGATTTTTCTCAGTTCCTTCTACTCGTAGTACGACAATCATATTCCAGTCTCCATCTACGGTGGCAACAAAAAGATAATTTGGCAAAGTTTTGATGTAATTTTTTATTGATTCTGTTATGTTGTCCATTGATCTTGTTATCTTGAGTTTTAGAAATAACGCTTCAAACTGATCATTTGAGGATATTCCGCTCAAGACTGCCTTGTAGCCTTTGATAATTCCATTTTTCTCAAGTCTTTCAATTCTTTTTCGGATGGTTCTGTCTGATACATCCACACCCAGATTTCTCAACTCTGTTGCAATTTCTTTTGAAGGTGTTCTTGCATTTTTGTTGAGAATGTTAATTATTTTTTGATCAACCTCGTCTAATGTAGACCAATTTTTATCATCAGACATGACTATGTATCTGAGCACTGACTTTTTGAAGTTTATGATAATGGTCCCACGCGCAGGATTTGAACCTGCGACAACCCGGTTTCTGTAAGCCTGATAGGCTGAATGACGGTTAGCCGCTGGCCAACCACTACAGCCGGAAGCTCTACCAGGCTGAGCTAGCGTGGGACTGTTTCTCACGCAGTTTTTTCGTATTAAATAACTATCGATAATTCAATTTTTTTAAAAAACTTTGGATCTAAATGATAAATTTTTGACTGATCAAATTACATATAAACAGGAAAGAAGGTCCCGATAATGTGTCGGGGGCTATGTCTGAAGGTGGATATGTCTGTGTACCATATTTACAAAACAATGATTTTGTCACATTAAGGGATAATTTTAAAAAATCTGATTTTATTGATGACATGTATTTTGTAACAGCTACATTTTCTGAAGACGGTCATGCATATTTTCCATCCCATTCTAACACCTATCTTCTTGCTAGATTCAAAAATCGCTCACAGATAATGAGCGAGGTTGAAAAATGCAATCCTAGTACTCCTACATTTGTATTTACAAAAAATGATGAATTATTTGAGAGATTGACCAATGATAATCTTAACTTGATTTCTATCTATTATCTTGAACATGTAGACTCGGCATCTGATCTATCTGATCTTAGTTTCATTGTGGCTAAACGTAACAGAGTGCGAAGAGCAGAATTGGGAAATCTTAAACTGTCTACCACTCAAACTCAAAAATTCACTTTTCCGTATGAAGGAAACTTGATAGTTCTAGAGGTGACAAGTGACAATAAACATCAAGCTGACAACAAATACTGTGAAAAGACAAGAAAAGAGGTCCAAAGAAAAGGAATTGGAATGACCAGTCTTCTTAATTTGTCAGTAATCGAGAGACTGAAATAGAATTTTCGGCAAATCTCTTTTTGAAGAGATCAATTGGAACTCTAAACAATAGTAGAAAAGTTATATACTCATCTAAATTCTGTTTTGGTGATGAGTAAGCCATCTGAGCTTGGTGCGCTAAAAATTGGCTCTTACATATTACTTCCAGTAGGTGGTCCAAATGAGGAGCCATGCAGAATAGTTGAATATGATACAAGTAAACCCGGTAAACACGGTGCAGCAAAAGCAAGAATTGTAGGAGTCGGAATATTTGACAAGAAAAAATATTCTCACGTCTCACCAGTAAGTGCACAGGTTCAAGTTCCTCTCATAGACAAAAGAGTGGGATCCATAATATCAAAAACTCCTACCAGTGTTCAGATCATGGATTCTGAATCGTTTGAAGTCTTTGACGCACAACAAATTGAAGATGAAATAAAGGAAAGAGTTTTGCAAGGTGTTGACGTTGAATACTGGAAAGTCATGGATAGAACTATTATAGTAAGAATCAAAAGTTAGTTTGGATGCTGATGATGACGAGAAAAGCCAACTGACGGCATGATGAAGATTATGAGTATTGAAGCATCTATGCTTTTCAAATAGTAGAATTAGTTATACGTTACAACTTGTATTGATAATACATGAGAGGACTCTGTCACGTTTGTCTGGCATCTAATGTAGAAACCACGCTGAAGGAGAATCTTACCTTGTGTACTGATTGCCTAAAACGTGTAAATACACTAGAAAAAAATTAATTGATTGGATATACTGTGAACTTGAATTGAAACTGGCATCTCTTTTTTCAGGTGGAAAAGATAGCACCTATGCAATTTACAAAGCTAGGAAAGCAGGCCATGATATTGAATGCCTTGTTTCCATACTTCCAAAATCCGAAGAAAGTCATCTGCTACATTATCCAAACATGATAACCACATCATTACAGGCCAAGTCCATGAAAATACCCCAGATTGTATCTCAATCTGATACAAATGATCCTAAAATGGAACTTGACAAGTTACAGATTCTCTTGGAACAGGCAAAAAAGAATTTTGGCATAGATGGTATAGTCCATGGAGGTCTGTTTAGCGATTATCAGAGAATGCGCTTTGAGAGAATTGGAAATAATCTAGATCTAAAAATAATATCACCACTGTGGCACATTGATCAAAAAAATTACATGCAAGAATTGTTAGAATCTAAATTCAAATTTATAATAACAAGTGTTACATCTGCAGGGCTTGATCAAACATGGTTAGGAAAAGAGATAACTCTGGAAGATGTGGAATCTCTTGTAAAATTATCAGTAAAACATGGTTTTAATTTGACATTTGAGGGTGGAGAGGCTGAAACATTTGTAATTGATTGTCCCTTGTTTTATTCTCCAGTCAGAGTGCTCCAAGCAAACAAGATCTGGGATGGTTACAGAGGAAGATTTGAAATAACCGAGGCCGTTTTAGAAAAGTAATGCTAGATGGTTTAAAGACAGGTCTACGAGCCGCACTAAAGAAAATAGTAAACTCTTCAGCAGTGGACGAGGGCCTCATTAAGGAACTCTCAAAAGATATCCAAAGGGCACTATTGCAATCAGATGTAAACGTAAAACTTGTTTTTCAGATTACAAAAAATCTTGAGGAGAGATCTCTTAAAGAAACCCCGCCACCAGGACTTTCTCGAAAAGATCACATTGTAAAAATTCTATACGAGGAGCTTGCCAAACTACTTGGCACTGAAGAACAGTATGTGTTCCAGCCAGGCAAGGCAAACAAGGTATTGATGCTTGGAATTCAAGGCAGCGGAAAGACTACAGTAACTTCAAAACTTGCTAAGCTGTTGACAAGACAAGGCTATAGGGTTGCAGTTGTTGGTGCAGATACCTACCGACCTGGTGCACTTACACAGCTTAGGACAATGTGTGAAAAGGCAAACGTCGAAGTGTATGGTGAGGAATCAAACAAGGACTCACCTGATATTGTAAAAAACGGCTTGAAGCATTTTGAGGGACAAAATTTTGATATCATCCTAATAGATACCGCAGGAAGACACAAGGAAGAAAAAGATCTTCTTGATGAGATGACCCGAATTGGAAAAATTGCAAATCCTGATCTTGCATTATTAATAATTGATGGAACCATTGGACAACAGTGCTATAATCAAGCTGAGGCATTTCACAAGACAGTCCCAGTGGGAGGCATCATAATAACAAAATTGGACAGTAGTGCAAAAGGAGGAGGAGCACTTGCAGCAGCGGCTGCTACAGGTGCACAAATAATGTACATTGGAACAGGTGAGAGAATTGATGATCTTGAAAAGTTCTCTCCAACAAGATTTGTTGGAAGAATGCTTGGAATGGGTGATATCCAGGCATTGCTTGACATGGCAAAAAGACTTGAGACTGAAGGCAATGAAGACAGACTAAAGAGAATCTCACATGGAAAAATGAACATGGAAGACTTCTATTTTCAAATTGAAGAAGCAACAAAGGCTGGAGGGTTACGTAACATCTTGGAGAACATGCCAGGGTTTTCTGGAATGGTAAAAGAAGACCAAGTTGAACAACAAGAGCAAAGAATGGAAAAATGGCGTTACATTATTCAATCTATGACAAAAGATGAAAAGTCGGATCCTGACTTGATAAATGCTTCAAGAGTAAAAAGGATAGCAAGAGGTTCTGGATGGCCAGAACACGAAGTAAAAGAACTTCTCAAGGCATACAAAAATTCAAAGACCATGATGAAGGCTTCCAAAGGACGACAGATGCAAGGCATGCTCAGGAAAATGGGACTGGGCTAGTCTTCCTAAAAAAGATGTATCTAAATATGTTGTACTGTATAACTTGAAACATCTTGCTGAACACCTATCAGTGTTATCAAGCATTGGGTCTCCAAGAAGGATCTTCAATCAAGGATGTAAAATCAGCTTACCGAAAACTAGCTCTACAGTTTCATCCTGACAAGAATTCATCCGATCAAGAGAGCACAAAATTCAAGATGATAACTGAAGCTTATCAGATACTTCGTGCGGAATACAAAAGTCATGTTGCGCAAAACTCTGAGAAATACAATAACAAAGATTCCAAGAAAAAATCTGGATCTGCTTCTGGAACTTATTCTTGGGGCGCAAAAAAGTCTGATAGAACTCCAAATGAAGATTGGACTAGACATACAAGGTATGCTGAAAATGAATATCAGGATTTCTGGGCACATTATGAAAAGACTTTTTGGGATTATTATGAAAAAGTAAGATCAGAAACAAGATATGAGGCTGAACCCATTCAGGCTGAAAATGACATCTCTGTTTCTGTAAATGTTGACCCTGGTAAATGCATAGCATGCTGCAGCTGTGAGACAATCGCACCCTCTGTATTTAGAGTGGAAAAAAATGTCAAGGTAAATCCAAAGTCTAGGGTAGTTAACGAACAGGGGGCAAACTCTGAAAAAATTCTTGATGCTGCACAGACATGTCCTACAAAAGCCATCAGCGTTTCAGAAAAAGAATCTTGTAGAAGACTGTACCCTTGGTAGATATATAATTAAGATTAAAACACCTCATTTGTTTACTTGATGCACCGTTGAAAAAAACCAAGATGGATGCAGTAATTGAAGAAACTAGGCAAATCTTGCGAGAGTATCGTCTTTGTGATTATTGTCTTGGAAGAATGTTTGCAAGTAAACTGCGGTTGGTCTCCCACAAAAATCTTGGAGAAAAAATCCGAAAAACAATAAAACAAAACAAACCAAAATCATGCTATCTTTGCAAGAATCTAATGCCAGAACTTGATGTATTCTTAAACAAAATACTTGATATCTCAAAAGAATATGAATTCTCAACATTTCTCATAGGTGCAATTCTCCAACCCTCAATTTTGGACCGCGATGATATCATACGTTCTAAATTCAAGCTTCGAGGTATTGCTGGAATAAAAAGTGATGTTACAAGAGAGATGGGAAAGCAATTTGGAAAAAAGACCAGGACTAAAGTTGATTATCAAAATCCCGATATCGTATTTACAATTGATTTTAAAAAAGACCAATGTGACATAAAACCAAAAGCATTGATCCTGCAAGGTAGATACACAAAAGAAACTAGGGGCATTCCACAAAAACAAGAATCCTGTAATCGATGTGAAGGAAAAGGATGTTTTGCTTGTGACTTTCATGGAATATCTGAATTTAACAGTGTGGAAGGTCATATTGCTAAATTTTTATTTGAAAAATTTGGTGCTCAGCAAGCAAAAATAACTTGGATAGGAAGTGAGGATGAATCTAGTCTTGTTTTGGGAAATGGAAGGCCATTTTTTGTCAAGATGATAAATCCACACAAAAGAAAAGTTAAACTGCCAAAAAAGATCAAACTTGGTAGCATCTCAATTCTAAATCTTAGAGTTATTTCAAAGGTTCCAACTGACCAGATTAAATTCAAAACAGATGTCTTGTTGGAGGTAACTACAGAAAAAGACTTGGCACCAGGTGCACTGGATGTATTGGAAAGCCTAAAAGACATGCCTATCTCAATAAGTGAAAATCTACCATGGAAGAACAAAAAAAGAATCCATAACATTAAGATAAAAAAAATGGACACTAGATCGTTTACCGTTTTTCTTACATTAGATGGTGGGATACCGCTAAAGAGGCTTGTAACTGGGACTAATGTAGAGCCAAACATCAGTATGTTGCTTGAAAACCAATGCAAGTGTGCCACATTTGATTTTCATAAAATAGTGTCTGCCAACTAAATTTTTTCGGGTAATTGTAAGAAATACTAGCGAATCTTTTGATAAAATTAAGCTGTTTGAAATCTGTCTCTTCATGTCAAGCTTTTATTATAGTCTAATTCAATCTTGTTCGATTGGATCCTTTACTTAGAGTTAATGAAGCCAAAAAAAATGGATTGATTCCTGACAAGGTTCATTCATTGATAATCAAGAGGTTTGAGGTAGCTTTGTCTGGAATTCGTAGAATAGAAAAAGCATCTGGGATTAATTTTCCTCTTGCATATGTGGAGCCATCCATAGTCGTATCTCATCCCTCTGCTGGTTCTTTTGACTATGGCATACTGTTTGCAAGGACAATTCCTGTTGTTTCTAATGACAAGCTAAACATCATAATTCAAATCACTGCACCGCTAATTGCATATGGCCTCAAGGGTACAATACACGCCATTTTGGCACATGAATTTTTACATTATTTGGAATTGATTAGAAGAATATCAAAAATGGATATTGTATCAGATGAGATTAGCAGTAATATTTTTGAGAGTAGCTATTCTGATTCTACTAGGCTCTCTGAACCACGAGCCGTATTTGATGACAAAACGCTTTTGTTGCATATCACTAAAAAGTTTCCAGAAGGATTTCGAGACTACAAACTAGAAGACAAAGTAATGAAACTCTGGATAGAAAAGAGTCTTCCAGTCATAAACATAACGATGGATACTAACATTGCCAAGATTCCTGCCTCAGTGATTGCAAACACTGCCATTGATCCAGTTCTTTTACAAAAACTAGATCAAATAGAACAAAAAGTTTCTCGTCTTAGGAAGAAGAAATTATACTAACTATTGATTAAATTCGGTAAACCCACATTTGCCGCAACTTCGTCGGTTCTTGTGGTTGGACATGAATACACCCTTACCACATCTTGAACATTCTTTCTTTGTTCTCTCTACTTTTTCGCCAGAAACTTTGTAGTACTTGTATACTGATGGGCTTGATCCCTTCTTACCTGCCATTACTTACTCTCTTCCTTTGGTGCTTCGGCTGATTCTGCAGCTGCTTCACCTTCTGCCTTTGCAGCTGCGCCTTTTGCTTTTTCAATTCTTAAAAATACTGCAGCCTTTAGATGTTCTTTAGCAAGTTTCTCATCCTCATATATGTAGAAACTTCCTGATACTACTGGTCTTCCAGTCTCGTTTCTCAGCAGTATTGGAATTACGATTTTTCCTTCCAAATTGAATTTTTTTGAGATCATGTCTACTGCCTCTAGTTTCTTTAGTCTACCAGAAAGGCCTTTGAAATTACATGTAATTTCCCTTCTTGACAGTAGGGAGTTTTTTACATCGCGTGTAACTTCGATCATCGACATGTAATCCAAGTCCTTTTAATTGTTCATATAAATCTTAACCGCTTCTAGATAACAATTTAAGAAATCAACATGTCAAAAATTCATGGATAGATTCATGATTCACCTGAAAAACTCAGGTTATGTTCCAGTTGATGCTAAAGCACTACTTGCAAAAGCTGATCAGTTAACTTCTGAGATGGATGTAATTGTACGAGATATGAGAGTCTCAACTCAATATCTAGAGTTTGATGTGTCTGTAAAAAAAGAAGAGTTGGATATTGTTGTAAGAAAATTTGAATCCGTTGGATCCCTTTATGATGCAAGACCTGTTGTGGAAGAAAAAATTGAAAAAGAAGATGCACTAAAAAGAGCAAAACAATACTTTAATGATGAACGATATTGGGAATGTCACGAAGTTCTTGAAGGCGTTTGGAAAAAAACACATGAAGGCGAAAAAGATCTTGTTCAAGGGATAATTCTTGTTGCTGCAGCACTAGTCCACTACCAGAAATATGAAAATGACATTTGTCTTTCAATTATGAATCGTGCCATGGAAAAATTTTCTAATGCTTCTGGGATGTATTATGGAATTGATGTGGACAAGTTCCAAAAAACTGTGGGAATGACTCTATCTACTAAATCTATAAAGCCATTTACGATTTGATCATGTTTACTGCAGTTTTGATAACATCTGCTCCCATGAGAAGACCAATTTTGCCTTTCTTTGCCTGATCTTCTGTGAACCTTGTGGTTCCGTCTTTTTTGACAAAATCACCTGAGACTAGAACTGGGACTGGATCGTCACTATGACTTTTGTTTATGCAAGGTGTGGAATGATCTCCTGATATTACAACTGCCACTTTTGATGTGTCTATGTTGTCAAGCAATGTTCCAAAGAATCGCTGGTCTATCTCTTCTATGTTTTGCATCTTGCCAATTGCATCTCCATCATGACCAAATTCATCTGGTCCCTTGATGTGAACATAGATTGCGTTCTGTGTCTCCATTGCCTTGGCTGCAACACGCGCCTTTTCTTCATAATCTGTAAGGCCTCCAGCGTTAAACGATTTCATCTTCAAAACATTTGCAATTCCTATTTCTACTGGCATGTCAACTATGCATGAAAACTGCATTTGATGTAGGCTGTTTATTGGAATAACATCTGGAAACTTATTTCCAGCGTCGCGTAACAGGATGGAATTTAACATCTTCTTTCCTTGATCTTTTCTATTCTTGTTTACCTGACTGTCTCTCATGATTTGAAGGGATTTGTCGGTAAACTCGTTTACAAATGATGCAGAAAGTTTGGCACCATCTGATTCGTTTAACGGTAGCGATTTTTCTATCTTCATGTAATCACCAACTGCTTTGGCAACTCCCATGCCGTCTATTCTTGCATAGGCAGGATCGGTGTTACTAATATCCGGTGTTAGAAACGTTCCATCACATCTTATTCTTACAATAACTCTGTGTCCAATTGTTGGAACCACTACTACCGATGCTTTTGGATTTGAAAACTTGAGTTTTTCTTCTATTTCACGAGCGATTGCAAGTGCGTCTTCTTTTTCAATTTTTCTTCCAGCTCTTCGGTCTGTAATTATTCTGTCATCGTTTACAGTAGAAAAATTACCGCGCAGTGCAAGGTCTCCATTTTTAAAATCAATTCCTATTCCAATTGCTTCGATTACTCCTCTTCCAACATACTGTGCATTTTCAAATCTGTAACCTAACATGTTGAAAACTGCAATGTCTGATTGAGGTGCAATGCCCTTGCCTACCGAAATCACTTCTCCTATGGCACCATTTCTTGCTAGTCTGTCAAGATTAGGAGTTTTTGCATAACTTAGAGGCGTGGAACCTTTCAAATCTGGATGAGGCAAATCACCTATGCCATCAAGAAGAACATATACCATATGAATATCAGAATTATCCATTTGCTAATCTACAACTGTCAGTTTTTTCATATCACACATAAACCTTGATTTTTCAAGCGATCTAAATTCTGCAATTAGTTATTAATGATAATTCTTCTAGCTGATTTTTCTAAAACTGTTGATTGCATTATCTTGTAATAAAAGAAAATTAAGATGATGCTATGGCTGATATTTTTATCTTGAAATTCAATCTCTTTCCAGCAAGAGGGTGATTCAAGTCAACTGATACGATTTCTCCCTGTATTTCAGTTATTGTCGCAGGTACTTTTTCTCCTGTGGGAAGTCCTGCCTCAAACAATAATCCTGGAACAAGTTCTGCATCCTGGGGAAATACCTCTCTTGGTACCTTTTGAACTAGAGTTGGATCGTGTTCTCCATATGCATCAGCTGGCAAAATACTGAATTGTTTTTCTTCATTTTCCTTCATTCCAAGTACTGCGTCATCAAATCCCTTTATTACTTGGCCTCCACCAACTTCAAATTCTAACGGACTTCCATGTTCTACTGAACTATCAAACACGGTTCCATCATCTAAGGTCCCTGTGTACTCTATCTTGACAATGTCGCCAGTCTTTATGGTCAAGACTGATTCGTCCTTTTTTGTATGTGAAAACTTGTTATCTGGTGCTTTTCTGACATCATACTTTTCTCATATATGTGTACTAGAAAAGTTCTTTGGTAAATTTCTGAATAGAATTTTGGACTAGTCCTCTGGAGGAAACTGCTTTGTGAATTCTTCTGCAAATCTTTCATAGTGCTCTCTTGTCTTACCTAGTTCCTTGAGTTTTGTATCTTCGACATCTTGGAGACTCTTATTGACTTGCTCTACATCATTTCTAAGGGCCATCTCTGCCATTTCAAATAACCTGTTATTTTCCTTCCACAAATGCTGTACAACATGATTGATGTATTCCTGCATGTCGACTATCAACTGTGTGGCATCGCCGTTTTTCAAGTATGTTTTTGAAGATGCTTCCATTCTTGTTGCCATCTTTCGTGTAACTTCATGTTCCATCAACATGACTGCAATGGGCCCTGAATTTCTTGGCATTCCCTTCTTTTCAAGCTCCGGAAAGAGGGAATTTTCTTCTTTTCCATGGTGGCAAACGTCTGTGAAATTCATTGAAAAATCAATTACTTGGTTTAGGATTGGCTCTGGTATGGTCTTTCCAGATTTAAGTAATGGAATGGTAGACCACATTGATTTTAGTACTTTTTCAATTAAAGCATGATCTCGTCTTAATGATTCTGTTGACATGATACGATCTCAAAGCTCCAAGATTCCAATTTAAGTTTAATTTTTATCAAAATGACCATTTGGACCAATCAAATGTCAGAATTATGCAATATTGGAGTTTATTTCCGATCTTTGCAAAGGTTTTAAATTGCTAGATCCAAAATCTAGCAGTATGGGGGACTTGCGAAAGGATTATTCTATTGATCGGTTTGTAATTACATCTCCTGAAAATAATGTTGTAGTTGATTCAAAAAAGTGCCCATACTGTCCAGGAAATGAGTCCATGACTAATCCGTCGACACTTTCTCTTGTGGCAAAAGATGGAATGTTACAAAGACTACAAGATACTGAAGATAACTATGTTCAAAATTGGTCCGTTAGAGTATTTGAAAGTAAAAATCCAATTGTCACTACTACATCAGAAAATTCCTACAGTGACAGGCCGCTTTACAGCGAACCTGCTTATGGATATCATTATGTTGTAGTTGCCTCAGAAAAACACAAAGATTCCCTTGCAAGTATATCGACCGAACAATGGTCAAATGTACTTGTAGTAATACAGGACAGACTTAGGTGGTTATACACACAACGCGGTGTGACTTATGTTTCAATATATGTAGATCATGGAAAAGAAGCAGGCGGTACAACAACTCATGCACATCTTAACATTGTGACATTTTCAACAATTCCTCCTGTAATAGAGCAAGAGGCAGAGGCGGCACATAAAATACTAAATGAAAAAGGAATATGCCCAATGTGCCAAACTGTTGGTACTGAAACAGGAGGACCAAGACAAATACTTCAGACTGAAGGCTTTCTTGCTTTTTGTCCGTGGGCTCCATCACACCCGTATGAATTTTGGATTTATCCAAAAAAACACATAACAAGTTTTTCTAAAATAACTCAAAAAGAGATAAACGATTTGTCCCTTATTTTACGTGCTACATTAGGTGGACTTGCAAATACTATGAAAAACTTGTCATATAATATGGTCTTTCATCTTTCACCTGAAAAGAAGAACAATAGGCAAATTCATTGGCACATCGAGGTATATCCTCAAGCTGACCCTTGGTCTGGACTTGAAAGAGGATATGGTGTATTTCTCAACAAGGTAACTCCTGAAAAAGCTGCAGAAGAACTTGGTTCTGCTTGCAGAAAAGAACTTGCAAATCTTGTTGGAATAGTTTAGAGACAACCATTTGGTTTATTTATTGAACAAAGGGAAGAATCACTGTGGCAATTGAGCGATGGGTAGCTGTTGCAAGTCTTGGCTTGTTTGTAATGTTTGTAGCTCAAATGGTATCAATTAGTATCTATCTTGCACATCCGTCTCATGATATTGATCCTTCTTCTGAAATACGTGAATTCATTTCTATTAGTGTAGCACCTGCATTAGTTTTGGCAGGATCCTCTTTTGTACTAGCACGCAGATATGGCTCAAGGCTGGTTGGTTCTTTGCTGATAACTGGAGGATTGATTACTATTGGCGGAATGTATTATGTCAATATGCTGATACTACAGATAGCTCCTGCATATGTTGTACCAGAACTCACTGGTTCCCCGATAGCATTTGGAATAACTTCTATTCCTGTGATTATTATTGGTGCTCTATTGTTTAGGGTAAAACCTATGCCAACAAGAGATTACTTTTTTGACAGGTGATCAAATCGCATTGAATTTGAATGCCGTTTGAACCCAATATTTTCATAAAACGGAATCAAATCGTCTGCGCAATCAAGAATTGTTTTGTAGCAGCCTTGTTTTTCAGCATATTTTAAAAGTGCAACAACTATCTTTCTTCCTACTCCTTTTCCCTGGAACTCTTTTCTTACTGATACGTCTTCAATGTGGCCCACTTTGCCTCCATCATGGATGAATTTTTGTTCGATCAAAATACTTGCAGAGCCTATTATTTTTGAATTCTCTTCTGCAACATAGATTATCTGGTGTGGATTTTTTGAGATCTTGTCAAAGACTGTATTTGCTTTTTTTGGTTTAATGTGACTTGATTTCCTGAGCGAATCAAGAGAAAGTAAAAATCCATTGTAGATGTCTTTTCTTTGTAATTTGCGTATCTTGATGGCCGTCGTCATACTTTGGTCTAAATCCGGCCTAGTCGTGTGATGTAGTGTTGATATGCTCTTCTGTATGAAGTCTTGTCTCCGATATCCAAAAAGCCTTTCTTTATGTGATATCCACTTACCTTGTTTTTCTTTGCAATAGCACTGCGTATCACATCATCCATGCCATATGGCTTGTTGGGGGGTATGAACTTGAATATGCCTGGCTCCATTACATAACAGCCAATGTTGATATTTCCTTTAACTTCTGGTTTTTCACGCCATGCTTTTACTCTGTCGGATTTGTCCGTCTCTATGAATCCGTATTGTAATTTAGTTTTGTATTCAAATAATCCCATGGTAGCAAATGATTTTTTTCTGCGATGACTTTCTATCATGCCTTTCAAATTAAAATCGAATATGGAATCTCCGTATAGGCAAACAAAAGTATCATCAATGAATTCTTCTGCAGTCTTTAGTTGACCTGCTGTGGCAAGAGGTCTGTTTGCAACTGCATATTCAATTTTTACGCCAAATCTACTACCATCCTCAAAATAATCCTCGATTGTTTTTCTTAGGTAACTTACACAAAGCACAAAGGAATCCACTCCACCTTGCTTGACCCACTCTATGAGGTGCTCTAAAAGCGGTTTTTCTCCTAGTGGTAGCATTGCTTTTGGAAGAAATATTGTATATGGTTGCAGTCTTGTACCAAGACCGCCAGCTAAAATGACAGCTTTCACGTAAACCAATCTGGATTTCTGGTATTTATATTGAAGGATGAAGATATACTATCTTACTATCTTCAAAATTTTTCCTAGTACGTCTTGTGGGTCTTTTCCAAAAATTAAGATCATGGGTTCTTTTCCAAAATCTCCCTTGTGAAATACGATATCTGGAGGTGTCTTCAAACTGGCTATGGCAGTCCTGATGCCCCATGGTATTGTGTTACCATCTCTCTTTTTGTTCTCTAACGGTTCTTTTTTCCTGTCATATGATGAAACTTTCAGTCCTTTTGCAATTGCTTTCTTTATTGTATTGTTGTCATACTTCAAGTTCACGCCAGATCTGATGGATGGAAACTTTCTTTTTACTTCTAGTACTGCTGACGCAACATGTTTTGATCCTCCGTATTTGAGATGGCCTGCAACAGTTCCAAATTTTCCTGTTCTTACAATTCTTCCCTCTAGCCCCATCACATCTCCTAGAGACAGCGGGTCAGGTGTTGAATATACAAAATTTGTCTGGCACTCTGGAATATACTCGTAAATGGAATTTATTGAACAAAATTTTGAAATAACATGCGATAACTGGTTTTCAATCTTGTCGCCTTTTGCATGCATTGTAATTGCAAGTCCACTTCCAATCTTTGCAGAATTTTTGATTGATTCTATTGTGAAAAGGCGTGCCGAGTCTACCGCATCTGGCAACTTTTTTCCTCTTGCAATGTTTACACAAAGAGAAGCTGAGAAAGTACAACCACCTCCGTGGTTTTCAAATTTTAGCCTATCGTGGGAAAACACATGAAATTTCTTACCATCCAAGAGTATGTCGGTGACCTTGGAGTCTGAAAGAAAATGTCCTCCTTTTATTATCACATTTCTCGCCCCTAGTTTCTGAATTTTTTTTGCGACCTTTTTCATGTCTTTTAATGATCTGATTTTATCACCTGAGATCTTTTCAGCTTCTGTTACATTTGGTGTAATTATATGTGACAAAGGAATGAGAAGTCTTTTGAAGTCTGACAAAGCATCTTCCATCTGAAGAACCCCGCCTGTTGTGGATTTGAATATGGGATCAAGTATTATTGGTTCTTTAATTTTTGCAAGTTCAGAGTGTATTGCTGTTATGGTTTGTTTGTCATAAACCATTCCTATCTTTATTGCATCTACTCGAAAATCTTCAAGAACTGATCTTATCTGACTTTTTACAAGTGATGGCATGACAGGTTTTACATCAAAAAATTTCTTTGTGTTCTGGCTTGTGATGGCTGTGATTACACTTAGACCGTATGCTCCAAATGCACTAAATGTCTTTATGTCTCCTTGTATGCCTGCACCTGAAGAAGGATCAGAGCCTGCAATGGATAGTATATTCATGATATTTGGTTTAGAAACTCACGTTTAAATCCAATTACTGGCTAAAATTAGTAAATTGAGTACACAGATGAATGCTGCACGAAGGGGTGTGGCTACAGATGAAATGAAAGCAGTTGCACGCGATGAGGATGTAACACTAGATTGGCTCATACCAAAGATTGCAAATGGTTCTATCATTATACCGCATAACAATGCACGTCTGCAAAAGATCCGAGTAGTTGGAATTGGAAAAGGCATGAAGACTAAGGTAAATGTAAACATTGGAAACTCTACATTAAACCAAAATCTTGAAGATGAAGTCAAAAAAGCCGAGGTCGCAATTAAATATCATGCTGACACTATAATGGATTTAAGCGATGGAGGCGATGTGGGGATGTTTAGAAGAAGACTGCTTGAAGTTGCTCCTATCGCATTTGGAACAGTGCCTGTTTATGAAGCATATAACTATGGAGTTGAAAAACACAAGAACCCTCTTGATATTACAGAAGATGATTTTCTTAATGCTTTTGAGCGTAACGTGAAAGATGGAGTTGACTATACCACAATTCATTCCGGAATTACAAAAGATATTGCAAAACGTATTCTTGCAGTAAAAAGACATGCTGGAATAGTAAGCAAAGGAGGTACCATCACAGCTGCATGGATGCTAAAGTATGACAAGGAAAATCCATACTATGAACACTTTGATTATCTTATAGAACTTGCAAGAAAATATGATGTCACTTTTAGTTTGGGTGATGCACTAAGACCAGGATCTATTCTTGACTCTCATGATGAACTCCAAGTACAGGAAATGATCAACATCTCACGACTCACTAAATTAGCACATGAAAAAGATGTTCAAGTGATGGTTGAGGGACCTGGACATGTTCCGCTCAATGAAGTTGCTGCTAATGTACGACTGGCAAAATCCTTGATTGGTGAGGTGCCATATTATGTACTAGGACCTCTAGTGACTGATATTGCTTCTGGACATGATCATATAGCAAGTGCGATTGGTGCAGCAATTTCTGCAAGTGAAGGTGTAGACCTATTGTGTTATCTTACTCCTGCTGAACATCTTGCATTGCCAACTGCAGAAGAAGTCAAGGCAGGATTAATTGCATATAGAATTGCTGCACATGCCGGAGACCTTGTCAAGCTACGAGACAAGGCCATCAAATGGGATATTGAAATGACAGAGGCAAGAAGAACTCTGAATTGGGAAAAACAAATTGCACTATCCATTGATCCTGAGGAGGCATCTCGTATACATGCACGAACTGGACAACTCAAAGGAAACACTGTCCCATGTACAATGTGTGGTGGTGCATGTGTTTACATCATGCTCCCGCAACAGAGATTTGTTAAAACAGAAGTAGAAAAGTTACAGCAGACTGGCTAGTACTTTTTCAAGGCTTGGAACAGTTTGAAATTTTGCAAGCTCTTCAGGTGTAATCCATTGATACTCTGAGTTTTCCCAGTTTAATTTTATTTTAGGATCTTTTACTGAAAATAAAAATGGAAAGATCAGCCATTCGTGATTTTCATATTGTGGTGAATCTGTTCTCATTTGCGATGCGGCTCGAATCAGAGTAATTTGATTTTCAGTAATACTTGTCTCTTCATGTATCTCTTTTTTTGCTCGATACAGGGGCTCCTCATTGTTTTCTATTATGCCGCTTATGCCTGCCCAAAGGTCCTTCATTGACCTTACCTTGTTACTTCGTTTTAGAATGAGGTACTTGCCATTCTGAGTTAAAAAAGAAGTAACTATTTTAGTAGTTTTCAATTATTTTTCTACAGCGTTTACCATTGTAACAAGCTTTTTGTATGACTCGTCAAGATCAACGTTTTTCGCTAGTCTTTCCTTTGCACTTGAGATGTACTTTATCATCTCTTCAGTTTTATTCTCTTGAATTAAAATCAACATTCTTCCTATGTCTTTCCAAAATTCCTCTGCATATCTTCTTATTTCTGGATTTGAGATTATTGTTTCAATAAGCTCTTGAGGCTCTGTCATTATGCCAGTAGTGAGATATTTTTGGGCCTTGAAAGTTGTTCCAGCCATCTTTTCAACTAGTGAGAAATTCTCCTCCTTTGCAAATATGTTAGCGAGTGCCAAGTTAACTAGATGTGGCATTCCCAACACCATTGCTATTTTTTTGTCATGCTCAGTTGCATCTATTTGAACAAAATTTGCTTCCTCAAACAATGACTTTGTTACGGCCATCTCTTTTTTTGCATCGCGAATTGGAATTGATATTATGTTTTGTCCTTTTAGTCTCTTAGTTCCTGGACCGAACATGGGGTGAATACAAATTGGATTTACCTTGTCTGGTATCTTGGAAAGAGCTGCAGCAGTCTTTGTTTTGAGCGAAGAGATATCTATCAAGTAAGAGTCGCGTTTCATCTCTTTTGCTATGAGTCGTATTGTTTCAGGTGTACGCTTTACTGGTATACACAAAATAACATAATCAGCTGTTAGTATGGCTCCCACTAGAGACTGTGCCTTTGTAACTGACTTGTTCAAAATCTCTTTTTCAGAGTCGTATCCTATTATGTCAAAATCTTTCTCAAGAAAATACTTTGAGAACCATTTTCCCATCTGACCCTCTGCTCCAATAATTGCAATCTTTTTTTTCATTATTTGCTTTTCAACCTGTCCTCTATTATTTGCATTCCCTGATTAAGTGTATCTTCTGGCTGACAGGCTGATATTCTGACAAATCCTTGATAGTTCCCAAACCCCTCTCCTGGTGCTATTGCTACACCTGTGTCTAAAAGCTTGTTTGTAAAATCTATCGAGTCAAAGTTTTCTTGTCTTATTTTGGCAAACAAGTACATGGCACCATCTGGCTCAACAAAGTCTAATTGCATAGTTTTTGCCTTTTTCAAGATGGTTTCTAGTCTGTTTCTGATGGTTTTAGTATTATCGGTCGTGTCTGCCTTTAATGCCTTCATGGCTACATATTGAATGGGTTCTGACACGTTTGTCATTGCAAGAGCCTGAAGCTTTGACATTTTTTCTATTATCTCAGGACTTGATATTGCATAACCAATCCTAAAACCTGTCATAGCATGTGACTTTGAAAATGACTGTGTTATTACAGATTTACTGTATCGATAAGTGAGAATACTTTTCCACGGTTTGTTTGCATATGATGAGTAAATCTCGTCGCTTAACACATACAAATTATTCTCGATTGCCAAATCCATTATCTGGTCTTGTAGATTTACTGGAAGGATTTTACCAGTTGGATTGTTTGGATAGTTCAGAACTATCATTCGAGTATTTTCATTTATTGTATTTTTGATGTCTTCTATTTTTGGTTCCCACTTGTTTTCAAGTGTTGTGTGTATTGTCCTGACCTTGACTCCTGAATTAAGTGCGTTGTCTCGATATGCTGGCCAAGCTGGCTCTATTACTATGATCTCATTTCCGGGATTCAATAGACTTGAAATTGCAAGAAATACTGAAAAGCGTGCTCCTGGTGATACCAGAATATTCTGGAACGATGTCTCTGTTCCAAATTTTTCTGTAACATATTCTGCAAGAGCCTCTCTGAATTCTGGCATTCCTTTTGAATCTCCATATTTTGTATAACCCTTATCATAGACTTCGGAAAGTGCATTGCTGACAATCTTGGGTGGGAGAAAATCGGGCTCACCTACTTCCATGTGAATTATCTTTCTTCCTTCCTTTTCTAATTTTTTGGCTTTTAAAAATACGGACAAGTGAGTCTGCTTGCCTTCAGATTGGATCTTGACAGATTCATTTAATAGAAAATTTAACATTGTCATTGCAGTCTTTTCATCAAGTCCTATCTCTTTACATAATGTAGTAACGCTTGCACGTAGTTGGTTTTCTCTTTCTTCATTTGTAACTCCGATGCCAAGATTATTTTTTAAATTTCCAATTTCTTTTGCAATGTCATTTCGTTCCTTGAGCAATCGTAGAATATCAAATGTTATCTTGTCTATCTTGTCACGAAGTTTGTTAATGTCTGACATTTCTTATCTAATAACCGCTGGAATAAAACCTGCCCTGATTGCATGGTCTGCAAGAACAACTGATACTAGTGAGTCCACTACCGGAGGTGCACGAGGAACCACACATGGATCATGTCTTCCTTGAACTATCAGTGAAGCGGGTTTCTTTGTTTTAAGATCAACAGTTCGCTGTTTTTTTGATATTGATGACGCTGGCTTGAATGCTACTCGCAGGACTATGGGCATGCCTGTGGATATGCCCCCTAGTATTCCTCCCGCATTGTTCGTCTTGGTTTGGATTTTTCCATTTTTAATTAAAAACTCATCATTGTTCTCTGAACCATGTAGAGTGGATCCATGAAAGCCAGATCCAAACTCAACTCCCTTTACTGCAGGAATTGAAAAAAGAGCTTTACTCAGATCTGATTCTAGTGATCCAAAGATTGGTTCACCAAGTCCCACTGGCAAATTTACGGTTAGTGACTCAATTATGCCTCCAATGGAATCTCCTTTTCGTCTTGCTGCAAGAATTACATCGCGCATCTTGGCTGCAATTTTTGGATCCGGGCATCTTACTTCATTGCTGTATACAGAATTTTTCATCTTCATCATTGCCTGGTCTTTCATTTTCACATTTCCAACCTGGCAAGTATAAGAAAAAGTCTCAATTCCCAAAGTTTTTGAAAGTAATTTTCTTGCTATGGCTCCAGCCATTACAAACGTAGCTGTCAGTCTTCCTGAAAACCTTCCTCCGCCTCTAATGTCATTGAATCCATTATACTTGATAAATGCGGGATAATCAGAATGTCCTGGTCTTGGTTTCATGGTGAGGTTATCATAATCTTTTGAACGCTGATCCTTGTTCCAAATTACCATTGTGATTGGTGCTCCTGTGGTGTGTCCTCTGTATACTCCTGAAAGGATCTCTACCTTGTCATCCTCTTTTCTTTGTGTAGTGACAATGGATTGACCGGGTTTACGCAAGTCTAGCATTACTTGGATATCTTTTTCTTCAATTTCTAATCCTGCTGGACAACCATCTACTGTAGCACCTATGCATCTACCATGACTTTCACCAAAACTTGTAAAAACAAAACGCTGTCCTATACTACTTGAAGACATGATAAAATTTTCTTTTACGTGTTTATAATCCTTCTAGGAATTAAGGGCTTTTTGGCATGTAATTGTTTGATAATTCAAACTATGATATTTGCACCAATCTTCTTCATGTCTTCTACAAATGTTGGATATGAGACATCGACAGAATCAGGATCAGTGACAGTGCAATTTCCAACAAACATGCCTGCTATGGAAAATGCCATGAATAGTCTATGATCTTCTGAAGACTCTAACTCTGCACTCTTTAGAACTTTGGGTGCTTCTAAAATTAATCCATCCTCCTTCTCTGTTATGATTATCCCAATCTTTGCAAGCTCTTTTGCCAAAATTGCTATCCTGTCTGTCTCTTTGAATCGTGCGTGTTTTACGTTATAGATTTCAATTGGTTTTGATGTTTTTAGAGCCAAAATTGCCATTGGCGGAAGTAGGTCTGGATTGTTTGAGAGATCAAATCTTCCTCCATTGAGAAGTTTTGGAGAAGATATCGTTATTTTTTCTCCGGAATTTATTTTCACTCCGAGTTTTTCAAGGTATGATAGTATCTCTCTGTCTCCTTGTGGCAAATCTCCAAGAGATGCATCAATTGACATGTCTTCTCCTAAAAGAACTGCAGCAGAAAGCAAGAGTGCCATACTTGAAAAATCTGAAGGAACTACAAAATCTGCAGCCTTGTATTCTTGATTTGATACATTGTATTTTTTGTATGGGGAAATTGTATTGACTGTAACACCAAACTTTCTCATTGTGGCAATGGTGGAATCAAGATATGGTTTTGACACCAAGTCTCCATCTATTTCTAATGTGATACCATTTTTCATTTTTGGCCCTGAGATCAATAGTGCTGAAATAAACTGGCTTGAGATTGAACCTGATATGTGGGCGATTCCTCCATCTGCTCTACCCTTTACAGTGACAGGCGGTTTGCCATCAGTTGATGTGCATTGCACTCCAAGTTGTTTTAGTGCATCAAGAAGTGGTTGCATTGGTCTTTTTTTCAAGCTAGCATCACCTGTGAGCGTTATCATTTTATCTGAAAGTGAAGCAATCGCAGTTGAAATTCTAATCGTGGTACCTGAATTTGATGCATCAATTTCCAGAGTCTGTGGAATTATCTTTCCATTGCTCTCAACTGTTACCGTGGAACCATTGATTTCTATTTTAGCTCCAAAGGCTTTGCATGCGTTAACTGTTGCAAGTGTGTCTCTGGAAAGTAGGACATTTCTTAATGTACTTTTTCCATCCGACAATGCAGCGAGAAAGACGGCACGATGGGAATAACTCTTGTTTGGAGGACACAATATTGTTCCTGTTAAAGTGGACTTGTCTACTTTACACTTCATGGACTTCGGCCTTTTTGTTGTTTATTGGTGAAACAATTATGCTTCCTTCTAATGATGAAAATACTTTTTTTACGCTTGATATCTTGTCATTTTTTACCACTGCTGCTATTGAGGGTCCGTTGCCTGACACTGATGCTCCAAGTGATCCACTGTCT
>Ga0207140_1003_pt1 | contig 27920 bp, 44 predicted proteins | sample Alteio_BWMinHeat_4_FD_153528 | JGI IMG/M metagenome (GOLD analysis project Ga0207140, IMG submission 153528) | Enriched cells from forest soil in Barre Woods Harvard Forest LTER site, Petersham, Massachusetts, United States -... | ecosystem: Environmental > Terrestrial > Soil > Temperate forest >... | reverse complement strand
CCTTGATAGCGCCGGTAGCGATGGAAGAAGGTGTGCGATTTGCTATTCGCGAAGGTGGCCGTACGGTCGGTGCTGGTGTCGTTGCTAAAGTGATAGAGTAAACGTCATGACAATTGCAAGAAAGAGTCAAAGAATTCGCATTCGATTAAAATCTTTTGATCATCGTTTAATTGATAGATCAACAAGAGAAATTGTGGAGACGGCAAAGCGCACAGGCGCACAAGTTCGTGGGCCTATTCCGTTACCAACGCGAATTGAACGTTACACCATTTGCGTTTCACCAAATGCAGATAAAAGCGCACGCGATCAATACGAATTGCGTACACATAAGAGAGTCGTCGACATCAATCGCCCTACTGATAAAACGATTGATGCCTTGATGAAGCTTGATCTTGCTGCTGGTGTTGATGTGCAAATCAGTGTGGATGCTGAAGATTAAGGGTATTTAAAATGACAATAGGTTTAGTGGGTAAAAAATGTGGAATGACACGCATCTTCACTGAAGATGGCGCGGCGATTCCTGTCACTGTGATTGAAGTGCAACCCAATCGAATTGCACAAATCAAAACAGTAGACAATGACGGCTATGCTGCTTTACAGGTGGCGACGGGTGTACGTAAACGTTCTCGTTTAACAAAACCATTAGCAGGACATTATGCAAAAGCAGGCGTAGAACCAGGGTATCGATTACATGAATTTCGTCCTGAGCAATCGAAAGAACTAGCTGAATTGACAGTGGGTGCTGAATTAAAAGTTGATCGTTTTATAGTGGGTCAATATGTTGATGTCACAGGTATCACAAAAGGTAAAGGTTTTGCTGGTACGATTAAACGCCATCATTTTAGTTCGCAAGATGCTTCGCATGGTAATTCGCTGTCACATCGCGTGCCAGGTTCTATCGGGCAACGTCAATCACCCGGCAAAGTATTTAAGGGCAAAAAAATGTGTGGACATTTGGGAGATGTGAAACGTACCATTTTGTCGCAACAAATTATTCGAATTGATGCTGAACGAAACTTGATTTTGGTCAAAGGTGCAGTCCCCGGTTCAATTAATGGGTATGTGATTATTCGCCCAGCTGTTAAAAAGAAGAGTGCTTGAGGAGAAGGGCGATGGAATTAACATTTGTCAATTCGAAAAAGAAACTTGAATTAGCGGATAGCGTATTTGCTTGTGAATTTAATGAAGCGCTTATTCATCAAGTGGTGACAGCTTACATGGCTGCTGGTCGAGCAGGTACGAAAGCGCAAAAAACACGCGCGGAAGTACGTGGTGGTGGTTCAAAACCTTGGCGTCAAAAAGGGACAGGGCAGGCGCGTGCTGGTACAATTCGCAGCCCCATATGGCGTAAAGGTGGTAGAACATTCGCTGCAAAACCAAGATCGTATCAACAAAAAGTCAATAAAAAAATGTATAAAGGTGCATTACGTTCTATTTTATCGGAGCTTGTCCGTCAAGACAGACTTCATGTTGTTGACTCATTCAAAATAGATGAACCTAAAACAAAAGTTTTACTGAAAAAATTAAACGAAATGAAGCTTGATCAAAATGTTTTAATTGTTTCTGATGCGATAGATGAAAATTTATATTTGGCTGCACGTAACTTGCCGCATACCAATATATTTGATGCGATATCGATGTCAGCTGATCCAGTGAGTTTAGTGAGTGCTGAAAATATTATTGTGACGGAAGCTGCGATTAAAGAAATTGAGGGTTTGCTGAAATGAATCAAGAACGACTTTTAAAAATACTTTTAAGACCGCATGTTTCTGAAAAAGTAGCGACGGGAATAGAAAAAAATAATTCTCATGTTTTTGAAGTGCTGGAATCAGCAACAAAATCTGAAATATCAGATGCAGTCGAGTCACTTTTTAATACAAAGGTAAAATCTGTACGCATTGTTAATGTTAAGCCAAAAACAAAAGTATTTCGCGGAATGAACGGTAAACGTAAAGCGTGGAAAAAGGCATATATTACTTTGCAAGCGGATCAAAAAATTGATTTAATTGGCGCACAGTAATGTCGCATTGTTAAGAGATTGAGGATTTTATGGCAATTGTAACGCTTTCACCAACATCGCCCGGGCAACGATTTACAATCAAAGTCGTCAACCCTAATTTGCACAAAGGTAAACCATACGAAAAGTTGGTTGTTAATAAATCAAAAACTGGTGGCAGAAATAACCAAGGTAGAATTACGTGTAGGCACATTGGTGGCGGTCATAAACAAAAATATCGACTTATCGATTTTAAGCGGGATAAAGATGGTATTCCTGCTGTTGTTGAACGTTTGGAATATGATCCTAATCGAAGTGCAATAATTGCATTAATCCTTTATGCGGACGGCGAAAGGCGGTATATTATTGCCCCTCATGGCCTTAAATCAGGTGATGAAGTCATCTCTGGTAATGATGTTGCAATCAAAACAGGTAATTGTTTGCCGCTAACTAATATACCAGTTGGAACAACAGTACATTGTATTGAAATGAAAATTGGTGGTGGAGCAAAAATTGCGCGAAGTGCGGGTACATCTGTGCAATTAGTTGCACGTGAAGGTGTTTATGCGACTTTGCGATTACGTTCCGGTGAGATGCGCAGAGTATTATCAGATTGTCGTGCTGTGATTGGTGAAGTGAGTAATGCAGAGCATAATTTGCGCTGCCTAGGGAAAGCAGGTGCAAAACGTCATCGTGGTATTCGTCCAACGGTGAGAGGAACAGCAATGAATCCGATTGATCACCCGCACGGTGGTGGTGAAGGTAAAACAAAAGGTGGTCGACATCCTGTGAGTCCATGGGGTCAGCCGACAAAAGGTTATAAAACCCGCAGAAATAAACGTACAGCTAAATTTATTGTACGTAGTGGCGGTGATAACAAGAGAAGTTAACACGATAAATTTTCTTACTTAACTTACATTAACATTTATTTTATGAGGTGCCAGCGTGCCACGTTCAATTAAAAAGGGACCATTTGTCGATAATCACTTATTAAAAAAAGTTGATAAAGCAGTTGCTTCAAATGATAAACGACCCATTAAAACATGGTCTAGACGGTCAATGATTTTGCCTGAAATGGTTGGTTTAACCATTGCAGTTCACAATGGCAGACTGCATATTCCTGTGTATATCACTGAGAATATGGTGGGATACAAATTAGGTGAATTTGCGGCGACTCGTACTTTTCGAGCGCATTCAGGTGATAGAAAAACGAAAGAACCAGAAAAACCATCAGAATAATGAAACCTTTTAGAGGGTGAAGTAATGGAAGTAGCAGCTAGATTAAAATACGCGAGATTGTCACCGCAGAAATGTCGGTTGATTTGCGATCTTATTCGCGGTTTGCCTGTTGATCGTGCATTGGATATTTTAAAATTTAGTCCAAAACGAGCAGCGGCAGTCGTTAAAAAAGTCCTTGATTCTGCTATTGCTAACGCAGAGCACAATCACGGCGCAGATATTGATGAGTTAAAAATTGTAAAGATTTTTGCTGACCAAGGTTCCACATATAAGCGTATGCAAGCACGAGCAAAAGGGCGTGGTACGCGTATATTAAAACCGACTTGTCATGTCACGGTAATTTTATCGGATGAGGAGAGGAGTAAGCGGTAATGGGGCAAAAAGTAAATCCGGTCGGTATTCGTTTAGGTATTGTGAAAGAGTGGGCATCCAGATGGTATGCATCCTCAAAAGAATTTTCAGATACATTATGTGCTGATCTTAAAGTGAGGGAATTTTTACAAAAGAGATTATCGCAAGCAGCAATTAGTCGTATTCAAATAGACAGGCCAGCGAGAAATGCGCGTGTCACCGTTTATTCCGCTCGTCCTGGTGTGATTATCGGAAAAAGTGGTAAAGAAGTTGAAACGTTGCGAGATGAAGTCAGTAAAATTGTTAATGTGCCAGTGCACGTCAGTATTGAAGAAGTGCGTAAACCTGAATTAGATGCACGTTTAGTTGCTGAATCTGTTGCACAACAATTAGAACGTCGCATTATGTTTAGACGTGCGATGAAACGTGCTGTGACGACTGCGCTCCGAGCAGGTGCATTAGGTATTAAAATTAGTGTTAGTGGTCGATTAGGCGGTTCAGAAATTGCGCGTACAGAATGGTATCGAGAAGGACGTGTCCCTTTGCAAACATTTCGTGCTGATATTGATTATGCGTTAGCTGAAGCTTTTACCACTTACGGTGTTATTGGTGTCAAGGTTTGGATTTTCAAAGGTGAAATCATAGGTGATAAAGTAACGCCAACTGATGCAGCTGAAAAGCCCGCTAAGCAGGAGAAATAATCCATGTTACAACCTAAGCGAACAAAATATCGCAAGCAATTTAAGGGTAGAAATCGTGGTGTTGCGACACGCGGGACAAAAGTGAGTTATGGTGAGTATGCGCTAAAAACACTAGAGTTTGGTGCGATTACCGCGCGACAATTAGAAGCAGCTCGTCGCGCGATGTCGCGTCATATTAAGCGTGGTGGAAAAGTTTGGATTCGAATTTTTCCAGACAAACCTATCACCAGGAAACCACTCGAAGTCAGAATGGGTTCCGGTAAAGGTAACGTAGAATATTGGGTTGCGTTAGTTCAACCAGGTCGTGTGATGTTTGAAATTGAAGGTGTTGACGAAAGTTTGGCACGTGAAGCATTGGGCTTAGCAGCAGCTAAGTTACCTGTCAGAACGGTATTTGTAGCGCGGACGGTGATGTAATGAAGACGAGTGAATTGAGAGCAAAAACAGCAGAAGATTTAACAACTGAATTGCACGCCTTACTCAAAGAGCAATTTAATTTGAGAATGCAAAAAGGGATGGGGCAACCACCAAAATCTCATTTAATGAAACAAGTGAGAAGTAACATTGCTCGAATTAAAACAGTGTTGCATGAAAAAGGTGAACGTGTATGACAGAACAAAAAAATTCAACAGATAAGCAATCTCAACGAGATGTGATGGGAGAGGTTGTTAGTAACAAAATGGATAAAACGATCGTGGTAAAAGTGACGCGTAAAGTGAAGCATCCATTGTATGGAAAATATGTTCGTCGATTTTCTAAAATGGTTGCGCATGATGAAGAAAATACGTGTCAAATTGGAGACATTGTTTTGATTAAGCAAAGCCGTCCTTTATCAAAAACAAAATTCTGGAATTTGGTGGAAATTGTTAAGCGAGAAGTACAACAATAAATTCGCTAAGCTTTTATTTTTATTTAAACGTGATAATATTGGCGGGCTCAAAAAAAGCTCGATCAACTGTTTAGTTGGAGTAAAGCATGATTCAAATGCAAACAATGCTAGATGTAGCAGATAACAGTGGTGCACGTCGTGTTATGTGTATCAAAGTGTTAGGTGGAACAAGACGTCGTTATGCCGGCATTGGGGACGTGATTAAAGTTTCTGTAAAAGAAGCGATACCCCGTGGGAAGGTGAAAAAAGGCGAAGTGCTGAATGCTGTGATTGTGAGAACCAAAAAAGGTATCAGAAGACCGGATGGTTCATCCATTCGTTTCGATGAAAATGCAGTTGTACTATTAAATGCACAACTACAGCCAGTTGGAACACGTGTGTTTGGTCCGATAACAAGAGAACTGCGTGGAGAAAACTTTATGAAGATTATATCGTTGGCTCCTGAAGTTCTTTAAGAAAGAGAAGGTGTATGAATAAGATTAAAAAAGGCGATGAAGTCATCGTCATCACAGGAAAAGATAAAGGCAAGGTTGGTTCGGTGTTGTCTATCGTTGATAGCGGCAATCGTTTATTGATTAGTGGAATTAATGTGGCTAAAAAACATGTTAAACCTAATCCTGAGGCGAATGTAGCAGGTGGTGTTGTTGATAAAGAAATGCCAATACATCGATCAAATGTGCAACTGTACAATGCTGATACTAAAAAAGGTAGTCGTATTGGTATTCGTCAATTAAAAGACGGTCAACGCGTTCGTTATTACAAAACAAATGATCAATTAGTCGAAGTTAAAGGTTGAAAAGGTGTGATATGGCAGCAAGGTTATCAGATGTCTATAAAAATGAAATTGTGCCAAAGTTAAAAGATAAATTTAACTACAGCTCAGTGATGGAAGTGCCGCGCATTACAAAAATCACACTCAACATGGGTGTTGGTGAAGCAGCACTAGATAAAAAAATATTGATGAATGCTGTTGGTGATTTAGAAAAAATTTCAGGACAAAAAGTAATTTCTACTTTGTCACGCAAATCGATTGCCGGATTTAAGATTCGTGAAAACTGGCCAATTGGTTGTAAAGTGACATTGCGTCGTGACAAGATGTATGAATTTTTAGATCGTTTAATTACGATTGCATTGCCACGCGTAAGAGACTTTCGTGGAATGAGTGCGCGTTCATTTGATGGAAATGGAAATTATAGTCTGGGCATCAAAGAACAAATTGTATTCCCTGAGATTGAATACGATAAAATTGACGCATTAAGAGGAATGGATGTCACCATTACAACTTCTGCGCGAACAAATAAAGAAGCGTTTGCGCTTTTGCAGGCGTTTAATTTTCCTTTTAAAGAGAAAGAAGTGAGTTAAGTAATATGGCTAAAAAATCCGTTAAAAATCGTAATAAAAATCGATTTAATCAAGTTAATCGACTCAGGGCTAAGCGTGAACAATTAAGAGAAGCGGTCAGTAATATACATTTGAGTGATAAAGAACGTTGGGATGCCATGCTCAAAATGCAAAAGCTACCGCGTGATTCTAGCCCAAGTCGACGTCGCAATCGTTGTAAATTATGCGGTAGGCCACGTGCTTATAATCGGTTAACGGGTTTATGTCGTTTGCATATGCGAATTGCAACTATTCATGGCATGGTGCCAGGCATGCGTAAAGCAAGTTGGTAAAAATAGATACCGCGATTCCTCATTTTTTAATGGGGCGGAGCGAAAGGGAGGGCTCCCACCGCGCGCAGCTTGCGAGCACGGTGGGATACCCGAAGCGACGGGGCCCCTAAAAAATGAGAGTCGCACTAAGAGAGGTATATTAAGATGTCAATGCAAGATCCAATCGCGGATATGCTTACATGCATACGAAACGCTCAAATGATGGGAATTCAAGAAATTTGCGTTCCATATTCTCATGTGAAAAGTAATATACTCGGCGTATTAAAAGATGAAGGGTTTATTGAAGATTATCAAATGCTGGAATCTGATAATAAGAAAGACTTACGTGTTTCATTAAAATATTATCAAGGTCGCGCAGTAATTGAAAAAATTAAGCGTATTAGTAAGCCTTCCTTACGTGTCTACCGAGGTTATGATGATTTACCTCTGATTCGTGGTGGTTTAGGTATTACAATTGTTTCCACTCCAAAAGGCGTGATGTCTGATAAAGCAGCACGCGCACAAAAATTGGGTGGTGAAGTTTTATGCGCAGTGGAGTAGGAAACGTTATGAAGTCATCTCGAATTGGAAGAAAACCCATATCAATTCCCTCTGGCGTTGATATTAAAATTGCAGACGCGACTTTGTCGGCTAAAGGGCCAAAAGGACAAATTATTGTTCCTTTGCATCCTTTTGTGAGTGTCACGATGGAATCTGGTCAAGTACGTATACAACACAATACTAACCACGGTGAAGTTGTTACTGGTGCACGGCTCAAGTTGAATCGATCCATTTCAGGAACAATGAGAGCAAATATTTCTAATGCGATTAATGGGGTAACACATGGTTTCGAGCGCAGATTAGCTTTAGTGGGCGTGGGTTATCGTGCGCAAACCAAAGGTAAAGTATTATCGCTTAGCCTTGGTTTTTCACATCCAACAGAGTTTCCTGTGCCAGAAGGTATTACAATTGAAACGCCATCTCAAACAGAAGTTATTATCAAGGGAATTAACAAAGAATTAGTTGGCTTGGTGGCATCGCAAATTCGACGCGTTCGTCCTCCTGAACCTTACAAAGGAAAAGGTGTACGTTATGCAAATGAAATCATTGAAATTAAAGAAACGAAGAAGAAATAAAGAGATCTCATCATGAATAAAAGATTATCAAGAGTGCGTAGATCAAAGCGAACACGTTTGAAAATACGCGACCTAGAAGTAATAAGATTATGTGTTTATAAAACACCGCGCCATATGTATGCGCAAGTAACAACATCTGATGGCAGTAAAACATTGGTTTGTGCATCGACATTAGATAAAGATTTAAAAAAATCACTAAAGCATACGGGTAACATTGATGCGGCAAAAGAAGTAGGAAAATTGCTTGCAAAACGTGCACTGGAAGCTGGAATTAATCAAGTTGCATTTGATCGCTCTGGTTTTGCCTATCATGGACGTGTTAAAGCGCTTGCAGATGCAGCTCGTGAAACTGGGTTAAAATTTTAAGCTAATTTTGAAGGTTAACAACATATGGCGACTTTTGATCAAAGCACAGGTTATATAGAAAGACTTGTTGGCGTGAATCGTAATGCAAAAGTAGTGAAAGGCGGTAAGATTTTTAGTTTTGCTGCGGTAACTGTCGTGGGTGATGGAAATGGCGGTATAGGTATTGGCAGAGGAAAAGCACGAGAAGTCCCTGTTGCTATTCAAAAATCATTGGAAAATGCACGTAAGAATATGCGTCATGTGGTTTTAAAAGGTGGAACAATACATCACCAAGTCATTGGCAAACATGGCGCAACGCGTGTTTTCATGAAACCTGCTTCCGAAGGTACGGGTATTATCGCTGGTGGTGCTATGCGCGCTGTATTTGAAGTCTTGGGTATCAAAAACGTATTGGCTAAAATTGGTGGGTCCACTAATCCTGTCAATGTCGTGAGAGCGACACTTAACGCACTTTTAAGTATCACGCCACCCGAATGGATGGCCGCAAAGCGTGGTAAATCAGTAGATGAATTGTTGGGTAAGTTTGAGGAAGAGTAAGATGCAGCTAAATACATTACAACCAGCGCCTGGCTCTAAAAAACAATCTAAGCGTCTAGGACGTGGAATTGGATCTGGCAAAGGTAAAACATGCGGGAAGGGTCACAAAGGGCAGAAGGCAAGAGCCGGTGGTTATCATAAAGTTGGTTTTGAAGGCGGTCAAATGCCATTGCAAAGACGTATTCCTAAATCAGGATTTCGTTCAAGGCAATCGCTTTATCGTGAAGAAATTTATTTATCTGATTTAAATAAACTTGAAGATACAACAATTGATTTTGCGACTTTGCAATCAAAAGGATTAATTCGGTTCAATACGAAAGATGTCAAAATTGTTGCCTCAGGTGAAATCACAAGAGCAGTCACCATTCGAGGTATTTCAGTGACAGCGGGCGCGCGTAAGGCAATTGAAGCGGCGAAAGGCAAGGTCGAGGCATAATACATGGCAATTGGCAGGCAAAATACAGGTTTAAAAAGTAGCGGATTGACTGACTTAAAATACAGGCTGTTATTTGTTTTGCTTGCGATACTTGTTTTTCGAATTGGATCATATATTCCTGTTCCTGGTTTAAATCCTTTGCGATTGCAGGAACTTTTTCATAGTCAGCAAAATAATATTATTGGTATGTTCAATAGTATGTTTTCTGGCGGGGCATTATTACGTTTTAGTATTTTTGCATTAGGCGTGATGCCGTACATTTCGGCTTCGATTATTGTACAGCTTTTAACTGTGATATCCCCTTCATTGGCAGAATTACGGAAAGAAGGTGAGTCAGGACAACGAACAATAAATAAATACACGCGTTATGGCACGATTGTTTTAGCTACTTTTCAAGCGATTGGTATTTCAAAAATGCTTGTTGCGCATGGTGTCGCTATATCGCCAGGTATTTCATTTTATCTGACATCGACTTTGACTTTAGTCACTGGGACGATGTTTTTGATGTGGTTGGGCGAGCAAGTCACAGAGCGTGGTATTGGAAATGGTATTTCTATGATTATTTTTGCGGGCATTGTCGCAGGATTGCCGCCCGCTTTAGGCAGAATGCTAGAGCAAGTACGTGAAGGACAGTTACAAGTGATCGTACTTTTCCTTGTTTTAGCGGTGATTATTGCTGTAGTTGCTTTTGTTGTGTTTATGGAAAGAGCGCAACGACGTATCACAATTAATTATGCAAGGCGTATGCAAGGCGGGAAAATGTATTCAGCACAAAGCACACATTTACCCTTAAAAATTAATATGGCAGGTGTCATACCGCCTATTTTTGCCTCGAGCCTTATCTTGCTTCCTGCGACCTTAGCGTTGTGGTTTGCTAATTCAAAAGGCATGGAATGGTTAGGTGTATTGTCTGTTTCTTTACAACAAGGACAACCTTTGCACATGCTTTTATTTAGTGCAGGTATTATTTTCTTCTGTTTCTTTTATACCGCATTGGTTTTTAATCCCAATGAAACAGCCGAAAACTTAAAGAAATCAGGCGCTTTTATACCCGGTATTCGTCCAGGTGAGCAAACAGCTCGTTTTATCGATACAGTAATGACTCGGCTCACCTTAGTAGGTGCAATTTATGTTACACTCGTCTGCCTACTGCCGGAGTTCATGATTTTGGCTTGGAATGTTCCATTTAATTTTGGTGGCACTTCCTTGTTGATTATTGTAGTAGTGGTGATGGATTTTATGGCTCAAGTTCAGGCGCATATCATGTCTTACCAATACGAGTCATTATTGAAGAAAGCAAATTTGCGTGGAACTAATTTGGGCACAATACGTTAAATGTAATGAAATCATAAGGCGCGATTCTTCATTTTTTTAATGGGGCGGAGCGAAAGGGAGGGCTCCCACCGCGCGCAGCTTGCGAGCACGGTGGGATACCCGAAGCGACGGGGGCCCCGTTAAAAAATGAAGAATCACATAAGTACAGTGAATAAAAGAGGTGAGAGATGAAAGTGGGCGGATCAGTTAAAAAAAGATGCCGAAATTGCAAAGTAGTTCGTCGTCATAATGTCGTCAGAATTATTTGTAAGGAAAAGCGTCATAAGCAAAAACAAGGTTGATTTTTTTCAAATTCAATATTAAACTCATGCACTTTTTGTATGTTTATCCAGTTAATTAGTTAGGAGTGAGGAATGGCAGCTCGTATTGCAGGTGTGATCATACCGATGCAGAAGCATATCGTCATAGGGCTTACTGCAATTTATGGTATAGGAAGAAACCGAGCGAAAGATATTTGCACATCAGCAAAGGTTGAATCCGCAAAAAAGGTAAAAGATTTAACAGAAGCTGAACTTGAAAGTTTGCGTACTGAAATAGCAAAAATTCGAGTTGAAGGTGATTTGCGTCGTGAAGTTGCAATGAGTATTAAACGTTTGGTTGAACTCGGGACTTATCGTGGATTACGTCATAAACGTGGTCTACCAGCGCGCGGACAACGTACGCGAACTAATGCGCGTACACGTAAAGGCAAAAGAAAGGCTAAATAATTAAGGTAAATTAGTAATGGCAAATACACCATCAACAAACGATGCAGCAGAAAAAAAACCTGTCCCTGCTGCAAAGACATCGGCTGATGTAACTGAAGATGATGATACATCTGCGGGTGGCAAAGGTTCGGGTAAAGCAGGTGCCGGTGGTTCTGGCGCTAAAGGTGCAGCAGTTAAAGCTCGTAAAAAAGTAAAACGACAAATAAGTGATGGCATTGCTCACGTTTATTCGTCTTTTAATAATACAATTGTAACAATCACTGATGTTCAAGGTAACACAGTTTCTTGGACGAGTGCGGCAAATTGCGGATATCGCGGTTCGCGTAAATCCACACCTTATGCTGCGCAAGAAGCAGCACAAAAAGCAGCGATTGCTGTGATTGAAACATATGGTATGAAAAACGTACAAGTTCGTGTTAAGGGCCCGGGTCCAGGTAGAGAATCAGCCATTCGTGCTTTAAATGCCGCTGGATTACGTATTGTATCTATTACTGATGTGACAGGTATTCCATTTAATGGATGCCGTGCACCTAAAAAACGAAGAGTGTAAGGAGATATTAAATGGCTCGCTACATAGGTCCTACTTGTAAACTAGCGCGACGTGAAAAATACGATCTCATGTTAAAAAGTCGTGTTCGTTCGTTAGATTCTAAATGTAAATTAGACACAGCACCTGGTCAGCATGGTTTAAGACGAGGCCGTGTCACAGAACATGGTCAGCAGTTGCGTGAAAAAATGAAAGTCCGTCGCATATATGGCATTCTTGAAAAACAATTTGAAAATTACTTTAAAAAAGCGACGCGGCTTAAAGGTTCAACAGGTGAAAACTTATTGAAATTGTTAGAACGTAGGTTAGATAACGTTGTATATCGAATGGGTTTTGGTGCAACACGTGCTGAAGCAAGACAATTAGTCACTCACCGTAGTATTTTAGTGAATGGTAAAATTGTTAATATACCTTCATATTTGGTTTCAGCAGGCGATGTCATCAGTGTTCGTGAGAAGTCACGTACACAATTACGTATTCAATCAGCATTGACACTGGCGCAAGCTGTGCCAATACCTGATTGGATGGAAGTTGATCCAACTACTTTTTCAGGCACATTTAAAAACGTACCTGATAGAGGTAGTTTAGCATCAGATATCAACGAACAATTAATCGTGGAACTTTACTCTAAATAGTCATTCCTGGGATAGAGAGGTTGTTACATGCAAAACAATCCATATGATTTTTTAACACCTCGTGAAATTGCTGTTGAAACATTATCGCCATTTCATGCAAAAATTACCCTGGAACCACTAGAACGTGGTTTTGGACATACCTTAGGTAACACATTACGTAGAATCTTGCTTTCGTCTATGCCGGGCGCCGCGATTGTTGAAGTCAAAATTGATGGCGTATTACACGAATACAGTGCGATATCTGGCGTGCAAGAAGATGTTGTTGAAATGTTGCTGAACTTAAAAGGCATTTCCATCAAGCTACATGGACGAACTGAAGTGACTTTGAAATTAAATAAACAAGGTTCAGGTAAAGTGGTTGCTGGTGATATCGAGCCGGAACATGATGTTGAAATTGTTAATCCTGATCATGTCATCGCGCATCTTAACGAAAGTGGTACATTGAGCATGACACTCAGAGTGATGATGGGAAGAGGTTATCAACCTGCTGTTGTGCGTACGCGTAAATCGACAGAAAGTAAAACTGTTATTGGCGCCTTACATTTAGATGCGAGTTTCAGTCCTGTTCGTCGTGTTGCTTATACGGTTGACAATGCTCGTGTTGAACAACGTACAGATTTAGACAAATTAGTGATTGATTTAGAAACGAATGGAACGCTTGATCCGGAAGAAGCGATTAGACGATCAGCTACTATTCTTCAACAACAATTAGCAGCATTTGTTGATTTACAATCTGCATTGTTGACTCAAGAAAAGCTGTCAGGCGAAGATTCGATTAATCCGATTTATCATAGACCAGTTGATGATTTAGAATTAACGGTTCGATCAGCCAATTGTCTGAAAGCGGAAAATATTTTCTTTATTGGCGACTTAGTACAACGTACGGAAGCTGATTTATTGAAGACACCGAATTTAGGTAAAAAATCATTAACAGAAATTAAAAACGTGCTTGCTGCACATGGGCTTGCTTTAGGCACAAAAATTGATGGATGGCGTGCGCCTACTTCATTGCATGATCGTGATGAAATAAGGTAGTACGAAGTCATTTTTCTGAGGTTGTTTAGTTAGAAGGGTTTTAGTTATGCGTCATCAAAATAGTGGTCGAGGTTTAAGTCGTAATGGTAGCCATCGCAAAGCTATGTTTAAAAATATGATGGTTTCTTTGTTACGTCATGAATTAATTAAAACGACTTTACCAAAAGCAAAAGAATTAAGACATTTCTTTGAGCCTTTGGTGACATTAGCAAAAGAAGACACTTTGCATAAACGTCGTATTGCTTATTCACGTTTACGCGATCGTGATATGGTAGAAAAATTATTTGCAGATGTAGCGCCTTTTTATAAAGCTCGTCCGGGTGGTTATTTGCGTATTTTAAAATGCAGTTTTCGTAAAGGTGATAATGCACCGATGGCCATTGTAGAATTAGTTGGTCGTCGAGATGAAGAGGCAGCCTGAAGGAGTGTTTTGTGATGTATGCAGTTATTTTAAGTGGTGGTAAACAATACCGTGTTGAACAAGGTGATGTTTTGAAACTTGAATCATTACCTGGTGATGTTGGTTCATCCATTCATTTTGAGCAAGTGCTCATGGTGGGTGAAGGTAATGAAATAAAAGTAGGTAAGCCTTATTTGAGTGGTTGCACGGTGAAGGCAGATGTGCTTTCACATGGACGTCATAAAAAAATTCAAATGATTAAATTTCGTCGACGTAAACATCACGAAAAGTGGCAAGGTCACAGACAAAATTACACAGAAGTTAAAATTACTGAGATTCAAAGCTAGGGGTTTGACATGGCACATAAAAAAGCGGGCGGTAGTACACGTAACGGCAGAGATTCTAATCCGCAATATCTCGGTATTAAGCGTTATGGTGGTCAATATGTCAATGCGGGTGAAATTATTGTGAGACAACGTGGAACACAATTTCATCCTGGGTTACATGTGGGAATTGGTAAAGATGATACCTTGTTTGCATTGGCTGCAGGTACAGTTGTGTTTTGTGTGAAAGGTCCATTACGTAGGCGTACAGTTCGTATTGAACCAGTGAAAGAAGAACAAAACTAAATATTTTTTCTTGTTGTGAAATTAAAAGCCTCGTGAATCGAGGCTTTTTAGTTTTATTTAAACAAAAAAACTTTATGTTGTTTTTAATTTAAGTGCCGTCGTTGCGAGGAGCATAACAAAACCGTTCCCTCTCCTCCCATAAAATGGGAGGAGAGGGTTAGGGAGAGGAGGGTTCATGAAATTTGTCGATGAAGCAACCATACAAGTCGAAGCAGGCCATGGTGGAAACGGCGCTTGCAGTTTTTTGCGTTTAAAATTTATGCCATTTGGTGGCCCTGATGGTGGTGATGGGGGTGATGGTGGCAGCGTTTATTTGCAAGCGGATGAAAACATCAATACATTAGTTGATTTTCGTTATATTCGAATTTATAAAGCGGAAAATGGAGAAAAAGGACGTGGTAGAAATTGTTCAGGGAAAGCGGGCGATGATCTTGTGATTCGTGTTCCCGTTGGAACAATGGTATTCGATGAAGGTACGAATGAGCTTATCGCAGATTTAACACAAGCAGAACAAAAAGCTTGTGTTGCTCAGGGTGGACGACATGGTGTTGGTAATGCGCGTTTTAAAAGTAGCATCAATCGCTCACCGCGGCGAACGATTCCTGGTCAAGAAGGTGAAAATCGTCATTTACGTTTAGAATTAAAAGTGTTAGCAGATGTTGGCTTAGTTGGATTGCCCAATGCGGGCAAATCGACCTTGATTACAGCGATGTCAGCAGCACGACCTAAAATTGCAGATTATCCTTTCACGACACTTTATCCGCAGCTTGGTGTTGTGAGTGTATCGCGCTTTCACAGTTTTGTTATCGCAGATTTACCTGGTTTGATTGAAGGTGCAGCAGAAGGAGCAGGTTTAGGTATTCGATTTTTAAAACATGTCTCGCGCACTAAATTATTATTTCATGTGTTAGATGTTTTACCATTAGATGATAGTGATCCGGTTCAAAATTTTCATGCTATTAGTCACGAATTAGCAAATTACAGCGATGAATTAATTCATAAAGAGCGATGGCTTGTTCTCAATAAAATTGATTTATTACCGCCAGATGAAGTTAATGCACATTGCGAAAAAATTGTTAATCAGCTTGATTGGAAAGGTCGTGTATTTAAAGTGTCAGGGTTAACGAAAGAAGGATTAACCGAATTGAGTCAACAAGCGATGAATTATTTGAGCGAATCAGAAGTAGATCAAAAAGAAAATGAGTTGTGAAAATTACTAGAGTGAAGACGTTATACTCAGCCTTGTCGTCCCGCGGCTTGTCCGCGGGATCCAGAAACAACAAGCAAAATTCGTAGGCTTTCTTTTGGATCCCGCGGACAAGCCGCGGGACGACAAGGCTGAGTACAACGTTACGTTGCAAACTCCTCGCAATGACGATGGGGTGAGCTGTTACGTTCCCCCTCCGCTACGTTTTTTGTGGAGGAGGGGGTTAGGGGGAGGAGGTTCAGTTTTTTCTACGCCGCTTTTTCCGACAATTTCTTAATATGCTGCGTCAATCTGCTTTTATGCCGTGCTGCTTTATTCTTATGAATAATACCCTTGTTCACCATACGATCAATGACAGGTGTTGCTTCTTGTAACGACGTTAAAGCCACTTTTTGATCACCGGTTGCAATAGCGGCAACTACTTTCTTAATGTATGTACGAAGCATGGAACGCATGCTAGCATTATGCTGTCTATGTTTCTCTGCTTGACGAATTCGTTTTTTTGCTTGCTTTGTGTTAGCCAAGGTTATTCTCCAAAATAATTGTTATGCTAAAAATATGCTCATTTCTAACTGATTTCTAGCTGAAAAAAATGAACCGCTAATATGCCCGCTTTTTAGTCTCGTGTCAATTTTCCGTGTCAATTTTCAAAAGCTTAAAAATGAATATCTTGGTACAATTCTCGACAATCCATATAGGAAACAATCTATGACCAACGCAATCATTTTATTATCAGGTGGACTCGACTCGACAACTTGTTTAGCCTATGCAAAAAATCAAGGATTTGATTGTTACGCATTGAGTTTTGATTACGGTCAGCGGCATAAAACAGAATTAAATGCCGCAAAAAAAATTGCTGCGCATTTCAATGCGAAGCATCATATTTTTAATTTAAACATTAATCAATTTGGCGGATCAGCATTAACAGATATGAATCAAACTGTTCCTGATTACGTTGAAACAAATGTCTCTATTCCCAATACTTACGTACCTGCACGAAACACTATTTTTTTGTCAATTGCTTTAGCGTTTGCAGAAGTCGTCAATGCAAAAGATATTTTTGTTGGTGTAAGTTATGTTGATTATTCTCATTATCCTGATTGTCGTCCTGAATACATTCATGCTTTTCAAACGCTCGCCAATTTAGCAACAAAATATGGCGTAGAAGAAGGCGGCATTAAAATTCATGCGCCCCTTATTCATTTATCTAAAGCTCAAACAATTCAATTAGGACATGATCTCGGTGTTGATTATGCGATGACTGTTTCATGTTACCAAGCAAATCAACAAGGTGATGCTTGTGGTAAATGTGATAGTTGTTCATTTAGAAAAAAAGGATTTTTAGAGGCAGGGATAGAAGATATCACGAGATATTATTTATAAATAAAATTTGACAGCCAAATCATCATTCACCGCGTCATCGCATTTGTTCTGATGACGCGGTGAACCATAGCTTAATTATAAAAAAAATTAATAATAACTTTAGCTATAGAAAGCAGGTGAGTAAGCAACACCAAGTGTATTTCCCTGACCGTCACCATATGCGCATACATAGGCACCTATACCATTATCCCACTCAGGTTGATCACTAGCTAATGTTAGCGAACTTAATGGGCCTTCCATGACTTTAATTGCATCGTTTCCGTTTTGTACATTCTCGGCTCCAATTGTAAAGAAGGTCCAGTTATCTTTTGTATTATAGGAGGCACTTGTTTCGACGCCTAACCAAGCTGGTACTAGTTCAAGAGGATAAATTGATGTCGCTTGATTTAAGCCTTGCGCTGAAACAGCGTCGACAGTAGGACATGCTGCTGGTGTGGCTGTTGGTTTAACAGTGTGATGTGCAACTCCACCATGAGAAATTATAGAAGATAAAAGTGCACCAAGAACTAATGTTTTCATGTAAAACTCCTTAAAATAAAATTTCTTAAAACAATTTTCCTATCAGTTTTTTAACATGATCCATTGTTATTATTCGTTATCCGTATGGCGTGTAAGTATAACAATTATTATTTCAGTGTACAGAAATAAATTATAATTTATGCTATTTTAGCGTTGTGTTTTTTTGTAGATTCAAAATTAAAAATTTATATTTTTCCATATGAAATATGGTTTATTTTCCCTTCTGTTTTTCACCTGCGAATGTTTCATTTAAGTTTAACAAAATGAAAATGAGGCACATCAGGTAAGTCAAAATATTTTTTTTGCCATTTGTGTTTAGGTTCACTCGTTTCATTTGCTATCCTGTTTTCTTGTGTAAAATTTTTTTCAATTTAATTTATATTTAGCATGAATATTGTATAGGCATCATGCCATTTTATGCTTATAGTATTACAGAGATATCTTGTAAAAATTGTAAGTTTAATCTTTCATACATTAAGAAATAAAAAGAAAATAACTGTGTATGTTGTTAAGGAAAAGACTAAATCAATTATCTATCGTGTGGATTTTTAATTTTAGTTATTGATCAATTTTTTCTCAATCAAACGATGGTGATACATAAATTCTCTCACAATTTTAACCCTATTATACAAGATTGTGAGGGAATTTGGGGATATGAGATGCAAACAGTATAAATCAGCATCAATTTTTAGTACACTCAACACCCATTCAACCCTTCATTTCCCAGGATTAAAAAATGAGTAAAGCGCTTGTTAAATCGACTTCTGTCATTGTTAGCATGACCACGATTTCACGCATATTTGGATTTATGCGTGACATGGTGACGGCCACCATTTTTGGTGCTGGCGCGCAATTCGATGCTTTCTCCATTGCTTTTCGCATTCCTAATTTTATGCGGCGATTGTTTGCAGAAGGTTCTTTTTCACAAGCCTTTGTTCCCATTTTATCTGAGTATCAGAAAAAAAAATCAAAAGAAGAAGTGCAGCATTTTATTAATGCGATGTCTGGCACTTTAGCTATTTCATTATTGATCGTGACGGTTATCGGCGTTCTCGGTGCGCCTTGGATCGTGCATATCTTCGCACCAGGGTTTGAAACACAAGGTGAGCGTTTTGATTTAGCTGTCACCATGTTGAGAATTACTTTCCCTTATTTATTTTTAATTTCATTGACAGCTTTTTCAGGCGCCATTTTAAATACTTATAGTCGATTTTGGGTCGCAGCTTTTACGCCTGTTTTTTTAAATATTGTTATGATCAGTTCAGCATTATGGTTATCACCGCGATTTGCGCAACCTATTATCGGCCTCGCGTGGGGTGTGTTTATTGCAGGTATCGTGCAATTAATTTTTCAGTGGCCTTTTTTGCGACATTTACGTTTATTGCCGCGGCCGCGTATTAACTTTCAAGATCCCGGCGTTAAGCGTGTATTAACACTCATGGTGCCCGCTTTGTTTGGTGTGTCAGTTGGACAAATTAATTTATTAGTCGATAGTGTTTTTGCTTCTTTGCTTGCAGTAGGCAGTGTGTCTTGGCTTTATTATTCTGATCGCTTAATGGAATTTCCATTGGGCGTATTTGGTGTAGCAATTTCAACTGTGATTTTGCCTTATTTATCGCGTCATCATGCTTTGGAATCTAATACATCGTATTCATTAACATTAGATTGGGCGCTACGTTCTGTTTTTTTAATTGGATTACCAGCTTGCGTCGTATTAGCTGTGATGGCAGGTCCTTTGTTATCAACTTTATTTCAACACGGACATTTCAATGGTCACGATGTCTTAATGGCAAGAAAAAGTTTGATGGCATTTGCATTAGGGATTACGCCTTTTATGCTCGTTAAAATTTTGGCAGCAGGATTTTATGCGAAACAAGATATGCGTACGCCTGTGCGTATTGCCATGCTTGCCATGTTTTCAAACATGGCATTAAATGCGATGTTGATTTATCCTTTGGCGCACGCAGGTATTGCATTAGCAACTTCGTTGGCCGCTATTCTTAATTCAAGTTTTTTATTTTATTTTTTGCGCGTGCGTGGATTTTATGTTGCGCGTGATGGTTGGAAATTATTTACTTTGCGTATTGTGATGACGAATATGGTGCTTGGTGTGTGGTTGTGGTTTGGTAGCGGTGATGTTCAAGATTGGATTACGCATGATGTCATTTGGCGATTAACGCATCTTGCTTTTTTATTAGTATCTGCTGTTGTGATTTATTTTGCGATGTTATGGCTCTCAGGCATTCGGCTGCATGATATCTTGATACGAGAGAAGGAATGGATCGCGTCTTAAATTTTATAGGTTGAATAAAATTACAATGTAGTTATAATATAATTATGAATATTGCGTTTGATTGGAATCTTGCTAAAGCAGATTTAAATAAGAAAAAACATAAGGTTACCTTTGAGGAGGCTAAAACGGTGTTTTTTGATGAAAATGCAATAGTCATTCATGACCCAGAACATTCAGATGATGAAGAAAGATTTGTTATTTTAGGACTAAGCGCAGTAGCTCGATTGTTAATTGTTTGTCATTGTTTTCGAAACAAGGAAAGTGTGATTAGAATAATTTCAGCGAGAAAAGCAACAAGAAAAGAATCAATTCAGTATCATGGCGGTGATTATGAAAAAAGAATATGATTTTTCGAAAGGAAAAAAAAATCCTTATATTGCTGCTTTAAAAAAGCAGATTACGATAAGACTTGATGTTGAGATAATTAAATATTTTCAGCATTTATCAGAAGATAGTGATATTCCATATCAAACGCTCATTAATCTTTATTTGCGAGATTGTACTCAAAAACATAAAAAGCTAAATATGGATTGGTTATCAGATAGGTAAAAAAACGTTATTGTTTAATTTGTAAGTCTCCTACCTCATTCCTCTTTCAACGCCCACGCCGGTTTGTCGTGGCATCTCCAAGCTCGTACCAGCAGAAATTTTTGCGCGGTGCGCTATTTCGACATGTAAATCATCTAACTTGCGCTGCAGTGCACTTTCATTGGTATTCAAGTTATCAACTTGCCCTTCCAACGTTGATTGTTTTACTTTAAGCATTTCTAATTTGGCTTTTGCTTTTTGTGGATTGTTCGCAATAATATCTTCAATGATTTCTTGAGATAATTTATCTTTTTCTTGTGTAAAAGCTTCAACAGCTTGTGTGAGTTCGTTACGTTTTTGTATGAGTGTCTCGACGTCTTTGCCTAACGAAGTAAATGTTGGTACACGAGTCTGAAGTAATTTATTAATCTCAAGTAATCTATCCGGATTGGGATCATACGGGTCTCTTTCTTTCATTGCTTTTTCTAGCTGTGTAATGCCAGTTTGAATAATGCCTTTTGCATAAGCAAGATTACTTTGATATTGTTTAATATTTTTGCGTAATTGCGCAGTCTCATGTTCCATTTTAACTAACGTTCCGATTTGTTTATTTGCAACAGGAATACGTTCTGGATTTTTTTGCAGCGCAACTTTAAGTCGTATCATGATACTTTTGGTATCACCGCCCCTAATCGCAGCCAGTTGATCGATTGCACTACTCGGTGCTTGTTGTTGTCCGGGCATTACGCTGCTCCTTTTGATTTTAAATAAATCGGGGCAAACGGTGCTGTTTGTATAAATTCAATTAAACTTTCTTTGAGCAATTCAAGCATTGCTAAAAAAGTGACGACAATGCCTAAACGACCTTCCTTCAAATCAAACAAACTAGCAAATGCAATGTGTTCTTTATCTTGAACAGTAAAAAGAATTAATGACATTTTTTCTCGTATGGATAAAGCACTCATTTGAATTTGATGACGTGCATTATATTCTGCGCGTTTTAATACTTCGACTAAGGCTTGCACTAAATCACGTAATTCAACATGCGGCACGGGTTTTATAATATCGATGTGATCACTATCAGCTTCAACAAGAAAAGTATTTCTATCTGTGCGCGGCAATTGTTCTAAGTCTTGTGCAGCTTGTTTGAAGCGTTCGTATTCTTGTAAACGTCTGACTAATTCAGCGCGTGGATCTTCTTCTGCATTTTCACTGTCTGCCACGCGCGGTAATAACATGCGTGATTTAATTTCAGCTAAGATCGCTGCCATCACTAAATATTCTGCTGCGAGTTCAAGCGATAAATCTTGCATCAAATCGATATATTCCATGTATTGCCGAGTGACTTCTGTGATAGGAATATCCAAAATATCGATGTTTTGTTTGCGAATGAGATAGAGTAAAAAATCTAGTGGGCCTTCAAAGGCACTCAGAAAAACCTTCATGGCATCGGGCGGGATGTAGAGGTCTTTAGGAAAGTCGACGACAGCTTGCCCCTTCACCGTTGCAATGGGGCTTGGTGTGTCATTTGGCATGTCAGATATAATGTCTATTGCAGTAGATTCTTCAGTCATTATCGTCAATTTGAGTAAGAATAAACCTATATTTTACTCTATTTTGGGCGTTTTGTACGATAAAAATTTTGCAACGGGCTGCTCCCCTTCCTCCTATGTTTTTAATAGGAGGAAGGGGTTGGGGTTAGGAGGTGTTTTTCTGATATCATTACTCGCCATGAAGAACCACACCCTCATCCAACAAGCAGCCCACATCCTCACCCAAGGCGGGTTAGTCGCTTTCCCAACCGAAACCGTTTACGGCCTCGGCGCTGATGCCGCTCAATCCTCAGCTGTACAAAAAATTTTCGATGCAAAACAACGCCCTAGCGATCATCCTTTAATCGTCCACCTGGCCTCTCACTCCCAATTACTGGACTGGGCATCAGTAATACCCCCCGAAGCACAACGTCTCGCTAAAGCATTCTGGCCTGGCCCTTTGACCTTGATTTTGCCTAAGCAGCCAGGGGTCTTAAACAGTGTGACGGGTGGGCAAGATACGGTCGGCATACGCATTCCGCGTCATCCGATTGCCCAAGCTTTATTAGAAACCTTTGGCAAAGGAATCGCAGCGCCCTCTGCCAATCAATTTACGCATCTCAGTCCAACGACTGCGAGCGCTGTGCAAGAAGAATTGGCTGGCAAAATAGATTTGATTTTAGATGGCGGTGTGTGTGAAGTTGGGCTTGAATCTACGATTGTTGATGTTAGTCGAGGGACGCCTATTATTTTGCGTCCTGGTATGATCAGCAAAAAAATGATTGCTGATGTATTAGGATATGAAGTGCAATCTCGGCAATCATCAAGCACATCAAACACATCAAGCACATCAAGCACATCAAGCACATCGAGCACATCAAGCACATCAAGCACATCAGACACATCAAGTACATTAACGACATTGCGTGTGCCTGGCATGCATCAATTACATTACGCACCACGCACGCATACGCAATTAATCGAAACAAAATCATGCCTAAATTTTTTAGCAGCGAACCGTCATCGTGCAATCGCTCTCGTCACTCACACACCATTAGAATCTAACGAAATACATCGTGTTTTAATGCCTCACGATCCTGTAAAATATGCGCATGTACTTTATGAAACATTGCGTCAATTAGATCATCAACAATATGATTCTATCGTGATTGAAGCAGTGCCAGAAACACCAGCATGGGATGCGATACGTGATCGATTGATTAAGGGTTCGAGATAAATAGTATCAGTTGTCGTTGCGAGGAATACAACAAAACTGTTCCCTCTCCTCCCATTTTATGGGAGGAGAGGGTTAGGGAGAGGAGGCCTAAAAATCATACGCAATTCCAACCGTCAGCCCCTGCAAAACGAGATCATTATTATGCGCCCCTGTATCATTATCAAATATTTGAAACTGATCAAACCACTCATTAATTTCATACGCTAATTTAACGCTTAATTTTTTATGCTTAAGCTCAAGACCGAGTAATCCTTGCAGTGTCAACGCGCCCATCTTATGGTTCGCGCCAAGTACATTCACTGTTGTTGGAGGCGTTACTGTTGTGACATCACTGATACTCCAATCACCAAATTGATATGAAGCCGCAAAACCAACAATCACATTAGGTTCGTATTCATAACAATTAAACAAATGAATAGCAGTATTTAATCCGATTTTTGGACCAATGCCTTCAAAATTATTCGTAATTTTTTCACGCGTAGAAGTAGAACCTTGATAAGCTGCATAGATCCTTTGATTGATCCATCCTCCCATTAAACCAACAATGGGTTGCAATGTGACAAAGGCGGCAGGTGAAAATGATTTGCCGATATTTGCATCGATAATATTGTAATAAATCGTTTGTCTGACTTGACCTGATTGATATAAATAGGTACCTGGTGGAAAGGGTTTTGCCGTGACACTGCCTAAAAAAGAAGGTTGTAAATGACCTATTGCTGAATCATTGGTAGAAGCATAAAGATGAGTAAGAGACAATAAACCATCCCATTCACCTTGATGCGTGATGCCAATTCGAAATCCTGGTGCATAATTAAAATCAATCGTTTTATAAGTCACCGATTGTTTAGGCAATGTTTCTGAATTGTTATAAACCCAATCATTTGTTTCTGTGGGTCGCCAATCAAGCGCATCCAAGAAAATGCCGAATGCAGCATAAGTGCCGCTTGAAAATAACAATGTCAGTAATATTATAAGTCGATAGCAATACCGCATGTTGCACCTTGTAAAGTCAAATCACCTTGGGCCGGCAGTTGTTGCACTGCGATGAGTCTTAATTGGTTGGACCAATACTGCACTTCGTAACCTAATTGCGCAGTGATGGTTGAAGTTCCGTGATGTGTCCATTCGAATCCCAGAAAATAATCCATCATCAATGAACCGAGCTGCGCTTGATTTAGGGTTGTCGCAATAGTTGTTTGTGTTGTAAAAAGCGTTGCTGGTCTTTTATACGTATCTTTCATGTCCCATTTGCCGTATAAAAGCGCCATACTGACATCACCAACAAGATTAAAATTGGGATAAAAATTCCATTTCGCATTTAATCCAAGCGTGGGGCCAAGACCTGTAAAATCACTAATGACTTTTTCAGTGGATTGATAGAGGATGGCATTCCACGTCGCTTTGATTTCTTGATTAATCGATCCACCTTTTAAACCAATTTTAGGTGAGAGCGTGAGTGTGTTTGCAACTTTAAAATGCCGGCTGATTTCTAAGTCGAGCATATTCATGGCTAATTGCCAGTTAGAACTTGCACCAGCAAATAAATCACCTGAAATAAAAAAACTGCCGCTAAAAAATAATGACGAGACGAGACCTGAACCAACAGGAATATTCTGTGTATTTTGCGTTGCAAAATAAGTCCAATATAAAGTTGAATCCCAAAATTGATTGTCAGATAAATAAGATAATCCTGCTTTTACACCAGCTCGCGTGGGATACGTGTTCAAGCTGTCGCGCACGTTTGTTTGTCCTGGCGGTGCGCTAATTGTCGTGACCCAAGCTGAGTTGGATTCAGAAGCTTGCCATGCCAGTAAATCCACAAAGGGTTGCACAGTGCCTGCTGCAACGATCTGAGGCAATATGCTTAGTAAACATATCGTATATCCATATTTTTTTATCATATGTTTTCTTAGAAGTGATATTGAACTTCGAAATCTCCACCTTGAATGAAAGTTGATCGATTAAATCGTCCACCATTCAAAGAATAAAATTGAATTTGGTTAAACCAGGCTTGAACTTCATAACCAATACTTGCGCTTAAACTAGAATGCGCAAATTGTTTGGTCCATTGAAAGCCGAGTAAACCGCCTAACATGGGGGCTGCACCGTTAACACTGCTTACGTTTATATTGATATTCACGGGCGTGTTATTAGCGTAAATATCGCTGAAGTGCCAATGACCATAGAGTAGTGCACCAATAAAATTCCCCATCAAACTGATAGATTGACTGTTACCTGGAAAGAGCGGCCAAGTGGTATCAATGCCAATAGAAGGACCTATACCAAAAAAATTATTTTTAAGATTCTCTGTGGCTGATGAAAAAGTGGTAGGCGTCGTGGGATGATACCAATTCGAAAAAATACTTTGATTAATGGAGGCTAATCTGAGACCAACATAAGGATGAAATTGTAATTCATGTTTTAAGTTGAAACGATGACCGGCAATAAGATCCAGTGTTTTGTAATAAAATTGCCAGCGAATAGCAGCGCTTTGATAAGTTGGTCCGAGTGAAGCGCCATTCGTATTGTTAGCAAAATAATTGCCGTCGAATGATGATGCCACAACGCCTTGCGCTTGACTGGTTGCAAGCGTGTGATACGTCGTGTAAATGAGTGCGATATCGTGACCAGTTGAGGCGAAAACATAGCCAATACCAAGACGTAAACCTTTGTTCCATTCGAATGGTGCAGGGATGATGCGTGCGGGTACGGATAATCCAGCGGGAGGAATGACTTGCGCCCAATTATCAGCGCCGCCTTCTCTTACTTGCCAACTGATCACATCGATAAAAATAGTCGATGTTCCTGCTTGCGCATTTGCAATCAAAATAAAAAAAAGAAAAAATCCTAACAGCCTTTTCAAGCGAAACTCCCTGGCCAATGAGAAAACATTTTTGTAGAGAAAAGTTTTTACTGGATTGTACAAATAGAGTCAAGTGAATGTGTGGAGCAATGTATAAAAAATTTGTTACAATGAGCTTGCATTTTAAGGCGAGAAAAATGTACATCAAAACGCACATAAAGAACGTCCCCTCTCCTCCAGCGTTTTTTTGCTGGAGGAGAGGGTTAGGGAGAGGAGGGGAAACATATGATTACCACCCTAACCACAAATGAAATAGTTGAAACCATACACGGCCCAAGCGGTCTCTTAGAAATTGCTGTGTGTACACCAGAAGAAATTACACGAAATGCTTGGGGCATTATTTGCCATCCACATCCTTTGTATGGCGGCACGATGTATAACAAAGTTGTTACGACATTAGCGAAAACATTTCAAGGCTTAGGCGTGAGTACCATTCGTTTTAATTTTCGTGGCGTGGGTAGAAGCGAAGGAAAATTTGATCAAGGGAGAGGAGAGTTAGAAGATTTATTAGCCGTGATTGATTGGGCGCAACAAATTCGTTTGAGCAAAGAATTATGGTTGGGTGGTTTTTCATTTGGTGCGTGTATTGCAGCAAAAGCAGCAACGCAAATTCCTGTTTCAAAATTAGTGACAATTGCGCCAGCGGTTGAACATGTTGAAATGCAGCATTTACCGCCGATTACAGCGCAATGGGTATTAGCGCAAGGCGATAAAGATGATGTCGTTTCTCCGAAAGCCGTTTATGATTGGATCGCAACGCGTGATCCCAAACCAATGTTGCTTCGTTTTCCTGAAGCAGGACATTTTTTTCATGGGCAGTTGGGGGAGTTGAGAAGAAAATTAGAGGAGTGTTTATGAGTTTAGGTAGAGATGTTGGTTAATTAAATACTGATGCTGTCACAGCGGATTGTGAGCATGAATAAAATTTGTAATAGCTGATGTTATTTCATCATGAAAAATTTCATTTAATGCATGACCCATATTTTCAATAATTAACAGCTCTGACTTTGGAATGGTATCTAACAATGCTCGTCCATGAGCAATAGGTAACATAGGATCTTCTGATCCATGAATTATTAGTGTGGGAATATCAACTTTTTTTAAAAGCATAGTCCGGTCTTCAGGAGTAGCAAAACAAGCTTTACCATGATTAAATTGTGCTACGTGGTCTCGAGTACGATTATAATGCTTTGTAACCAAGGATCGCCAATAAGCCTCATCAAAATATACCTTGCTTCCATTTAGTAATTTCCAAGTTTGAACGGAATAATCAATTACACCATCAGGCGTATCTATATTTGTAGGTGGAGTTGCAAAAAATTCAAGGACTTCTTTTTTAGGTTTAGGTAAATTACTAGGAATATCTTCCCCGGCAAGAGCCTTCATCAAAATCATATGATTTGGTGTTGTCATTATTAAAGTTTCTGTAATTAATCTTTCAGGATGACTAATTACAATCAATTGAACAAGATAACCACCCATAGATAAACCAACCATATTTGCTTTGAATATATTGAGATGGTCTAATAATCCAAGCGCATCTTGTGCTAAATCATCTAAGGTGTAAGGATTTTTTTCATAGTCTATACAAGTTGAGAAACCTGTATCACGATGATCGTAACGAATAACATAAAAGCCATGATTAGCAAGTGCTTTACAAAAATTATCTGACCATAGGATCCCTTGTGATCCCGCACCCATGATTAATAGAATTGGACTATGTTCACTTGCTCCAAAGGTTTCATAAAATATCTTTACTTCATTTAC
>Ga0207140_1034_pt1 | contig 28825 bp, 26 predicted proteins | sample Alteio_BWMinHeat_4_FD_153528 | JGI IMG/M metagenome (GOLD analysis project Ga0207140, IMG submission 153528) | Enriched cells from forest soil in Barre Woods Harvard Forest LTER site, Petersham, Massachusetts, United States -... | ecosystem: Environmental > Terrestrial > Soil > Temperate forest >... | reverse complement strand
ACCTTTCCCTATCTTTTACTCGTTTCACTGACAGCTTTGTCAGGCGCGATATTAAACACGTACAGCCGTTTTTGGGTCATGGCATTTACACCCGTGTTTTTAAATGTTTGCATGATCAGTGCGGCGTTTTGGCTCGCGCCGCATATGGCGACACCGATTATTGCGCTCGCGTGGGGCGTATTTATCGCAGGTGTGATCCAATTAATTTTTCAGTGGCCGTTTCTGCGGCAATTGCGTCTTTTACCGCGCCCCAAAGTTAATTTCCGCGATCCGGGCGTGCGGCGCGTATTAAAATTGATGGTGCCGGCATTATTTGGCGTGTCAGTCGGACAAATTAATTTGTTAGTCGATACATTATTTGCTTCGCTGTTGGCGATTGGCAGTATTTCCTGGCTGTATTATGGCGACCGTTTAATGGAATTTCCATTAGGCGTATTTGGCGTGTCGATTTCGACCGTGATTTTGCCGCATTTGTCCCGTCATCATGCCACGCAATCAAATGAATCTTTTTCGCTTACCATCGACTGGGCATTACGCGCTGTTTTATTAGTGGGTCTACCAGCAGGCGTAACCTTGGCTGTATTATCCGGGCCGATGTTGTCAACCTTATTTCAATACGGCCGGTTTAACGAACACGATGTCCTCATGGTGCAGCGTTGTCTCGCGGCGTTCGCAATTGGCATTACGCCTTTTATGCTCGTCAAAATTTTAGCGGCAGGTTTTTATGCGAAACAAGATTTGCGCACGCCCGTGCGAATTGGTGTGATTGCCATGCTGACCAATACTGTATTAAATTTAATTTTGATCTGGCCGCTGGCACATGCTGGTATCGCTTTATCAACGTCACTGGCCGCGGTTGTGAATTCAAGTTTCTTGTTTTATCACTTACGCAAACGAAAATTATATCGGCCGCGCGATGGCTGGAAATTATTTAGCTTGCGTATTTTGTTTGCCAACACAGTGATTGCAGTCTGGTTATGGATAGGCGCTGGCGACTTACATATCTGGATGACGCAGCACGCATTATGGCGCTATACCCATCTGTTATTTTTACTCGTCACGGCAGTCGCCATTTATTTTACTATTTTGTGGCTATCAGGCGTGCGCTTGCATCATTTGCTGGTGCCGGAAAAACAATTGGCATAAGGTTGTTGGGCATCTGACTGACTTAATCGTGCCCGTGCCCGATTAAGTTGGAGAACCCACAAAAATCATGTTATTCAGGTTTTGGTGCTTTGATCGGCGGTGCTTTGATACCTGTTGCGGCATGTGCAGCCTGTGATATGCGTTGGAAAAACCGATACAGTCTACGCTGCAAGGCATTTTCAGTGACATTCACCTTATTGGCCCTGCTAAAAAATTCAGTCGCCTGCTTTTCGATAGGTGTTAATTCCGCAGGTAAAGTTTGTTTTTGTGTGCGCGGTGTTTTATCCGCCAATTTTTTCGCAATCTGAATAAATTTATCGCGCGTGGTTTTAATATAAGTGTTTATCTCTTGGGTCAGTTGTTCGCGTTGACCGCCTCTCTCTTTTACTTCCGCTTTTAATTGCGCGTATTCCTGTAAATCGCTTGGCAGCAGGCGCGCGTCACGTTTGCTTTCCAGTGCGCCTAACGGTTGTTCAATACTGGTTAAACTTTCTGTGAGATGGGTCGGGTAATTTTGAGCGGCATTTTTAGCATGTGTGAGCTCATGTTCAATGATGACCATGCTAATAAAGTTCGGGTTGCGATCATCCACTTCTGGTGGCACCTGGTTTGATAACCGGCACAATCGCTTCATCATGGTTTTATAATCAACGCCCTTGATGGCGCTTAATTGCGTAATCGTATCTTGTGTTGGTGTTGGGCTTGATTTTGTCATATTGAGCCGTCCTGACCAGGGATCTTATTTATTTATCATAGCAGATTTGCTGGTTTCAAGCTTTCTTCGTTTTTAAGTAAATGGGCGCGAAAGGCATAGCCTGAACGAATTCGATAAGGCTTTGTTTTAACAGCTCTAACATGGCGAGGAAGGTTACCACGATGCCCTGGCGGCCTTCTTCAAGGTTAAACAGGTCGGTAAAAATAAAGTGTTCCTTGTTTTGTACCGTGTCCAGAATCAGGGTCATTTTTTCCCTGACGGACAAGGCATCCAGACGGATATGATGGCTAGTATGCAAGTCAGCCCGGTTTAACACATCCATCAAGGCGCGTACCAATTCATTCATCGCAACAGAAGGCAGGGGTTTTACCACATCAATGCTGTCGGCGTTGGCTTCGGCCGTAAACGTGTCACGCTCCTCGCGCGGCAGTTTGTCCAGGTCTTCCGCAGCCTGTTTGAAACGTTCATATTCCTGCAAGCGGCGCACCAATTCGGCACGCGGATCTTCTTCAGTATTTTCGAGATCAGCCGGGCGCGGCAACAACATGCGCGATTTAATTTCGGCCAAAATGGCGGCCATGACCAGGTATTCGGCGGCTAATTCCAGCGATAATTCCTGCATCAGATCAATGTATTGCATATATTGACGCGTCACTTCCGCGACAGGAATATCAAGAATATCCAGGTTTTGTTTGCGGATGAGATACAAGAGAAAATCCAGCGGCCCTTCAAAGGCGTCCAATAAAACCTTCATGGCATCGGGCGGAATATAGAGGTCTTTCGGCATGTCGATGACAGCCTGGCCCCTGATGGTGGCGATGGGCGTTGCAGCCAGTGCGGTGACGGGTTCTAATACGACTTGATCAACATCGGTCATGAGTGTGGCTTATCTCAGGCATTCCAAAGGTGTTATATTACCGAAAATTAAAACTTTTTTATACAGGTTCCCGGGTTCCGTTTTACTGCACCCGAACTACATAAATCAAATGTTGAGCTTTTTATGGTAGGGTGGATTAGACGCGTTCTTTGCGTCGTAATCCACCGAAAAATGGTGGATTACGGCAAAAAACACCTAATCCACCCTACAAAGGTCAGGAGTCGGTGATGATAATGCAACATGTAAGAGCAAGAGAGTGGTGATGTCACAAAGCATCAAACAAGCGGCAGCCATCCTACGCGCAGGCAGACTTGTAGCCTTCCCGACCGAAACCGTTTACGGCCTCGGTGCCGACGCAAACAATGCCGAGGCGGTCAGGCGTATTTTCCAGGCCAAGGAGCGTCCCTATCACCATCCATTAATTGTCCATATTGGTGATCCCGCGCAAGTCAGCCAATGGGCGCGTGCTATCCCCGTACAAGCGCACACACTCATGCAAACCTATTGGCCGGGGCCACTAACCATCATCTTCAAAAAACAACCCCACGTGCTGGATATCGTGACGGGCGGCCAGGACACCATTGGTTTACGCATCCCGCATCACCCAATCGCCCTGGCCTTATTAAACGAATTTGGCAGCGGCATTGCCGCACCATCTGCCAATAAATTTACGCATATCAGCCCAACAACCGCCGCTGATGTGCAAGCTGAATTAGGCAATGAAGTCGATTGTATTTTGGATGGCGGCAGTTGTGAGGTCGGACTGGAATCAACTATTATCGATATGAGCACAGATCAACCCACCATTTTACGTCCCGGCATGATTTCGCAAGACGCTCTCGCAGCCATATTGGATTGTTCACCGACAGCAGCGAGTACATCCACACAGCGCGCACCTGGTATGCATCATTTGCATTACGCACCCAGCACACAAGCCGTGTTGGTCGAGAAAAAAAATCTCGCTGCTGCTATTCAGTCATCTGCGTTGCCGGTCGCCTGCATGATGATTGGTGATGATCATGGCGCGGTAAGAGAAGGCGTACATATCGTGAATATGCCAGCCGATGCCGTCTCCTACGCGCACGATCTTTATCACACGCTGCGCTTACTAGATAATCAGAAATTCAAACAAATTATTATCGAAGCTGTACCAGCCGGATTAGAATGGGAAGCTATACGGGACAGATTAAAGAAAGCAACCGCGGAGAAACGGTGACATGATCAGCACGAAAAGCAAAGTAGCGACGCAGCTCATTGAAGGCCCGGCCGGCAAACTTGAAATCATGGTCGAAGAGAGTGGTGAGCCGGAAAAGCAGGCTGCGTGGGGCATTGTTTGTCATCCGCACCCTTTATACGGCGGCACGATGCACAATAAAGTGGTCACTACACTCGGTAAAACTTTTCAAAACATGGGCGTGAATACCGTCTTGTTTAATTTTCGCGGCGTGGGACAAAGTGAAGGAAAATACGGCAATGGTGCCGGCGAACTCGAAGATTTATTGGCGGTCATCGCGTGGGTGCAACGCGAACGTAAACATGATATCTGGCTCGCGGGATTTTCATTTGGTGCATATATTGCAGCGAGTGGTGCAATACACGTTCCAGAGGCCAAAAAATTGGTGACGGTTGCACCGGCAGTGGAACATTTTCCCATGCAGGATTTGCCGCCGATTACATGTCCCTGGGTGTTGGTGCAAGGTGAATTGGATGATGTCGTGCCGCCGCAAGCAGTATTAGCCTGGGCAGAAAGCAGAGATCCTAAACCGATTATCATTCGCTTTCCCGAAGCCGGCCATTTTTTTCATGGCCAGCTGGCGGAATTGCGCGCGAGAATTACGGAAGCGTTGCAGTCAACAAATTATTGACCACGGGGAAACCGGGGTCTTTTTATTTCAGCCTGCTCTGAATTTCTATCTTTATTGGTTTCTTGTTCCAGTTCCTTAACTGTGCGCTCACTCATCCATTGGGTTTGTTTGAAAGATGTTGCTGATTTTTGGACGCGTTCTTCAGCTTTTTTCACCTTTCTTTCGGTTAATTTATCCCAGAAAGAAATATCAACCTTTAAGCGGGTTTCGTTGGTGACTGGTATGCCGGTGATTCTGCCCGCGATCAGATAGGCCTGTATATCTTGTTTATTCATGGCGCCGCGTAACGCAAAATCCGGTTTAGCTGATCTTGAGAATTTCGCAGCTTCACGCAACTCATCGATTGCAGACTGTAGTCTGAAGTCATTAGGTAATATATAACCGAGACGCCGCGTTCTTGACCCGCCTGAGTCTTTGTTGCAGTAAAGCGTTGCAACCACGCCATGTTTGGGATCATGTTGGCGTACGAGTACGCGAATGCTGCCATCATCAGGGCTTTCTTTTTTGGTGGCGACGGCCGGATATTCCAAGCCAGTCGGATCTTTTTTCTGTGTTGTTCCTAACGTGGAAGGCCGACCGGCAACATTTCTTTGATGCAATCCACCTGCTGCACGATAATTGCCGTCACCAGGTTGTTGTTCGCCTCCCATGAGGCGTTCAACTTCTCGTTCAATGTTTTGCTTAAGTTGTTCTGGTGTGTCACCGCTAATCTCAACTCCTTCATCACTGAAATGGGCTATTTCAAGGTTAGAGCCAGATTCCAAGGTTCTATCAAGTCCTTTCGTTAATATGGCATCGAGCTTGTCAATATATTTATTTAAATTTTCAAGCGCTGCCTCTGTTTCTCTTTGTTTAGAAGGCTTTAGTACGCCTGATAGCGCTGCGGACAAACTATTTTTGTAAATTTCAAACTGGATGCGCATTGTTTCACAATTTTCAATGATTTGCTTAAATCTGGCTTGATCCAGAGCATTGGAATGTTCCATGACTTCTATTTCATGGGCATAACGGTCTACTAAACGCCTAAACCGCGGCCCATTGTTATGGACATGTTGAGCGATAATCGTTTGTTCAGCAGGAATAATTCCTGGTTCAACTTCTCTCACAGCTTCGTCCTGATTGAATAGTCCATCCGCAACTTCTTCATCAGTTGGAGAACGATTATATTCATAGCCTTCAATAACTTGCTTAACTTCTCCTTGTATGAATTCTTTGTAATGCTCTCCACGTTCCGGATTTTTGAGGTTACGAAGATCTTTTTCAATCTCAAAAAGGCGTTCTGCTTCGGTATTAAAATTTGCTAGGATGGCGGCATCACCCAATAGACGGATCTTCTCTCGAGAGTTACGTACTTCTATTTGAAGTTGACGCACTTTACTTTGATGTTCGGCGATTTCGGCAGAATAATCTCTATCAGGATCAGGATCAGGATCAGCGATCTCATCTTTGAATGCTTGAACATCTTCCTCAAGCTCCGTCACCTTGTTTTTTAGACGTTGTACAGCCAGTGCTGCTTCTCTTGCACGCCGCGCTGCTGGATCTTCATCATCGCGTGCTTCTGGTGGTACATTTCGTGCTTCTTCGTCTGCGAGTCTTCGTGCTTCTGCTTCTTCTGCTTCGCGTCTAGCTTGTTCTCGTTCTAACGCAAGTCTTCGTTCGTGTTCTGCTGCGCGTACTCGTGCTCGTTCTTGTTGTTCAGCTGCAAGTCTTTGTTCTTCAGCATCAAGTCTTTGCCTTTCAGCTTCGAGACGGGCTAGTTCTGCAGCGTCTGGGTCTGGTTCATCACCGCCAGCGGGTTCTCCTCCGGCATGTACCTCTGGTTCACCACCGCCATCAGGTTCTCCTCCGGCATGTACCTCTGGTTCACCACCGCCATCAGGTTCTCCTCCGGCATGTACTTCTGGTTCACCACCGCCATCAGGTTCTCCTCCGGCATGTACTTCTGGTTCACCACCGCCATCAGGTTCTCCTCCGGCATGTACCTCTGGTTCACCACCGCCATCAGGTTCTCCTCCGGCATGTACTTCTGGCTCATCACCGCCAGTGGGTTCTCCTCCAGCATGTACCTCTGGTTGATCAGATGGTCGTGGTGGTACTGATGGTGCTTTTGCACGATTTTTTTGCTCTTGCCTTTTTCTTATTTCATTGGCCTTTGCTTCTACTTCAGCCCGTGCTTTTGCAATATTTTCTTGCTCTTGTCTTGCTGCAAGTTCTTCTCTCCGCGTTGCTTCTTCTTCAGCACGATGTTCTTCTGCTTCCTTTGCGCGTCTTTCTTCTTTCTCTAGTTTTGCAAGTTCTTCTCTCTGATTTTCTTCAGCATGTTTGCGCGCTTGTGCATCTTTAGGCGCTTTATCTTCTGGGCGTTCCCGTTCTTTCTCTTTCTCTTGTTTCTCTTCTCCTTGAGGATTGAACTCATTTATTTGCGCATCAATAAACGCAGTAGATTTAATAATCGCAGAAAGAGTCTTGTTAATATCACTTGCTAATCTTTTTTCTGCTCTAGATTTTTTAGAATCTTTAGGCAAGGATTCTATTTCGTCTTCCAACTTACTCATACTCACAGACATAGGACGAACAACTGCGCGTATTTCTGTAAAATATGTTTCTCGTTGTTCACGTTCATTCGGCGGTTCAGCACCACCTGATCTAGCAAGGAAACTATTAATTTGTCCGAGGTGAGGATCAATGTAGGTTTTCGCAAGATCTGCTAACCCTGCTTCGTTTATAGTGTCGCGCAAGGCACTCAAAAATTTATGTATATTACGAAGTACGTCACCAAAACTAAAATGACCACGTTGCATACCCACCTCTCGTTATGAAAGTGCTTTTCTTAAGAATAGTATAGCTTACGAGGTCTTAAGTTAGACTTAAAGCGATATTTGCTTGTAATTTATGCATGTAGGATCAAGCAGTTTGGACAAGCAAATAAATTTATCATTATTTTTGAAAAAGTTAGCTTTTTAATTAAACTGCGTTAAAAAACTATACAGTTCAATTACTTAAAATGCCCATCGTTTATCAACTCCAGTAGACACGACTCAATATGTGGTTATACTTTTAGAACCATCGTTTCAAAGGCCATCGCACCATGGAAGCACCCGTCCTGTTAAAACCCATACCGGCGCAAGTCGTCAACGAACAAGCTGCCTTTAACCCATTTGATCTGAAACGTTTTATTCAGACGCCGGACGGCAACATGGATATCCTGTTTCGCGCCGAATTAAAGAGCGGCCATTCCTTGCCGCAAGGTTTGATTTGCACGACGGATGGCATACTGACTGGCATCCCCGCAAAAGGCACGCAGGGCAATCACGATATCATCGTGACCGCTGAAAACAAGGCGGGTTCTATCAAAGCCGAATTTACCTTTCGAATTAAGCCAAGTCTCCTCGAATCCAGTTCAGCAAGTTATGCCAACCAGCTGAAAAGCGACGTGTGGCAAGCGCTTGATAAACAATTGGCAATTCCCAGTCTGGATGAATTACTCGCCCGCGAATTTACGCCGCTCGATATGTATTACATGCTGGAACGCTGGGGATTACTGACCATTTGGGACGCGTTTAATCTCGATCCGCCGGATGAAAAGATATTATTGCATTTGGAAGGGACCAGCGAGCACTATAATATTTACGATCGCGGCAGTTGTCTCATTGCTTGTCCGAAAGACCTCTTTTCTCATGAGCGGACATTAGAAGACGGCTTGCAAACCGCCCGCGTCATGGCGAGAGAAGCTTATAAGCGCGGCTGGACAGTGGAATTGATCGGTTTTGAAAAATTGGCGCGCTCGGCATGGCTTGAATTCCAGCACTTGATTGATCAATATGGCAAAAATATCGAAATCATTAATTATGAGCCATCGGAACGTGACAATGAGTTATACGACTTACAGGCGACTTTACAGCCGCCGCGTAATGTACCCGAATAGCTAAGTAATAGAATATTAGTTATTTTTGATCAAAATAGTAAATTTATTGTATAATTTATACTAAGAAATACGCGAAAACTGTGTTTTTTTTTCATTTGAAACGAAGGGGTCAACATGAAAGTGCGCGAACCTAATCGTCATGAAGAACAAGATGAAGCCTGGAAAAAAAGAGAACTGGCTTACGCTAAGTATTACCTGAAGAAACGTGCGCAGGACATCAATGAAGGTAAGATGGATTACACAGCGAAAGGTATATCCGCCCTAAGAGTAACCAAGAAGCGCAAAGCCAAATTAAGTTCTGCCTGGATCCGCATGGATGCCATCGATGAAAATGATGAAGAATTAGGTCTGGATGCAGACGCACCATTTTTAGTAGAAAGAAACGGCCATAAACTGAAAGAGCCAGGCGATTATCGCGAAGTCGATACCAAGTTTGGCGTTCGCTATGAAGTCAGGGCAGACGGCAGCAGGGTCATTATGCCGTTCACGCAAAAAGTCCTTGATGTGGGCCATCAACATACTGACGTTGACTTCAATATTTTTGATGCAATACATGCAATAAGAAATTTTAAAGAGCGCTACGATAAGGCTTTTGATTTTGCAGCGGGCCAATGCGGTTCGAGCTATCTGGAAATTGATTTTCCAAAAGGCAATATCAGCAAAACCAGTATGAATCGCTTAATGGATCTGCTTGCGATGGCAGAGAGTCGGCAAATCCAGGTGGATCTTGGACCCAACATTGTTGAGTATTTAGGCTCGATGCAAGACGCCAAAAAGGTAGAAGCGATTTATGAACGTGTTCGTCAAGTGAATGCAGAAGCGGAAAAGCGCAAACAAGATCCCGAATTTATAAACAGCATAGAAGCTTCCATGCTGGATCAATATAACAAGGAATTTAAAGATACCAAATTTAGGTTGCAGGGTGCTCCTGGCGACGACGAGGAAAAGAAACGTAAAAAGTTTGCGGAAGAGATCATTAAAACGGATGGTGCGAACGTCACCCAGGTTGACAAAACATTAGAAGAAATTGAAAAACGGATGAAAGGTTACGAACCACAATCAGGAACAGATCCAAGAGTTCCCGGTTTTGAAGAACGCATGAAAGCGTTTGAAAATGGCGAGAAGGAATTGACCTCGCAATTAGAAAAACCGATACAAGCGCTGGACGGTGAGAATCCTGATATGGAACACATCGCGATAATGGCAGAAGGCCCTGAGGGTAATAAAGCTCAATTGCGTGATGAAATGTTGACGGGATTATCAGATGAAGCCGATGACTTAAAGTCGCGCGCAACAGTGATGTTAGATGTAGTAGTAGGTATAAAAGAAGGCTTGGAAAGGACGCCCGAAGCTGCACGTACTGATGAACAGAAAGCACAATTGACAAAAATTGAAACGTTAGAGAAAACACTGGCAGCCAACAAGAAAACGCTGGATGGTTTCAAACCTGACGTGGATCCAGCCGCCGTTGAGCCAGCAGCAGAAAGCCGTCTTGATGGGCTGAACGAGAAAAATAAGCGATTGGAAACGGCAGTCAATCAATATCGAACTAGTCCGCGCGCGCACTAATGCAGTGAACAGTACAAAAGTACTTGGATCGCTCATTATCGGCTGATAGTAAATCTCCTCCCCTCCAGCAAAAAAACGCTGGAGTGGAGGGGGACTCTCTGGCCAACCCTGGATGAAAGACAGATGGCTGTTAGGAAATCCCCTCTCCTCCACGTTTTTGTGGAGGAGAGGGCAAGGGAGAGGAGGACGCTCTCACACCCGTACAAATTTGATTGCACTAATTTTATTGATTCGTATACAATCACCGCCACTCATAACAAGTTGGCGGTTTTTTTGTGCGTAGACCCATGATTGCTGGCAATTGGAAGATGCACGGCTCACAAGCTTTAATTAATTCGCTTGTCGAGGGAATCAAGCAGGGAGCAGGCGCGTACTCCAACATCGATATTTTATTACTTCCCACTTTTGTCCATTTAACGGCTGTTAAAGCATTATTAGGATCAAGCCCCATCTTGCTCGGTGCGCAAAATCTTTATCTTGGCGCGCAGGGTGCCTACACCGGCGAAGTATCCGGCCCGATGTTGAAAGAAATCGGCTGTGACTATGTGCTGATCGGCCATTCCGAACGCAGGACGCTGTTTCATGAAAACTTAGACCTCGTCGCAGCAAAATTTAAGGCGGCCTTGGAAGCGAATTTAAAACCCATTTTATGCATCGGCGAAACACGTGAACAGCGCGAACGCGGTGAAACCGAGCAAGTGGTGAAACAGCAATTGGAAACGGTCATCACGGCTGCCGGGATGAATGCATTAAGCCAGGCCGTGATTGCTTATGAACCCGTTTGGGCGATAGGCACGGGTTTAACGGCAACGCCCGAACAGGCTCAGACAGTCCATGCCTATATTCGCCGCACGATTTCTCAAAATAATGTTGATATAGCAAAAACAATTCGTATACTGTACGGCGGAAGCATGAAAGCGGACAACGCGGCGTCATTGTTAGCGATGCCAGATATTGATGGCGGCTTGATAGGCGGCGCATCACTCGATGCCAAGAGTTTCTTGGCTATTTGCGCGGCTGCCAGCACAAGCTATGCTTGTGCGTAGCATATGAACATTGAGGTTAAAAATGTATCAAATTATATTACTTATTCATGTATTCATTGCAGTTTGCATTATTGCCCTGGTGCTTGTTCAGCAAGGCAAAGGTGCTGCAATGGGCGCGGCTTTCGGTAGCGGTGCCTCCCAGACAGTATTTGGTAGCCGCGGGTCGGGTTCATTCCTATTTAGATTAACAATCGGCTTTGCTGCATTATTTTTTATCACCAGTATCGGTTTAAATTCGCTGGCAACGCATGCTTTTAAACAGGAAAAAGTGATTACATTACCGATGCCAGAAAAAAATGCGGTAACGAAACCAGCGCCGGTATTGCCGGCTGAGATACCAGCAAATAGATAAAGATGTCCCCGGATGGAGCGCAGTTTATGGTAGGGTGGATTAGGCGTTTTTTGCCGTAATCCACCGAACTCCATCCAGGGAGACAAGTAAAGAAGAAGCCGACGTGGTGGAATTGGTAGACACGCTACCTTGAGGTGGTAGTGGCGAAAGCTGTGACGGTTCGAGTCCGTCCGTCGGTATTAAATAATGATGTTTTGTGTGTGTGAAAACCTTACAATAATGCGCTGGGGTTTCTTAAGCCCTTGAGATCAGTTCGAGGTACTCATTTCGAGCAGGGGAGACGGGGTTGCTACAAAATTATTTGCCAGTATTAATTTTCATGGTGATTGGTTTGGGCGTCGGTTTAATCGCTCCCATTCTGGGCTACCTGCTGAGTCCAAAACGTCCCAATCCGGAAAAACTTTCTTCCTATGAATGCGGCATCGAGCCTTTTAATGATGCGCGCGCGCCATTTGACGTTCGTTATTATTTAATTGCCATCCTGTTTATCATCTTTGATTTAGAGACCGCATTTTTAGTGCCCTGGGCGGTCGTATTTCGCGCGCTGGGCTGGTTTGGTATGGGCGTGATGGGAATTTTCTTAGGCTTATTGACCATTGGTTTTATTTACGAGTGGAAGAAAGGGGCCCTGGAATGGGAATAAGCGATGTAGTGAAACCTGGTTTTTACGTGACCTCAGTTGAAAATGTTTTTAACTGGGCGCGTTCGGGTTCGCTGTGGCCAATGTCGTTTGGCCTCGCCTGCTGCGCGGTAGAAATGATGCATGCTGCTGCGGCGCGTTATGATATGGACCGCCTGGGGGTGATTTTCAGGCCGAGTCCGCGTCAGTCTGATTTAATGATTGTTGCTGGCACACTCTGCAATAAAATGGCGCCGGCTTTTCGCAAGGTTTATGACCAAATGTCTGAACCCCGCTGGGTCATTTCCATGGGCTCATGCGCAAATGGCGGCGGTTATTATCACTATTCTTACTCGGTCGTGCGTGGTTGTGACCGTATTGTTCCAGTAGATGTTTACGTTCCGGGTTGTCCGCCGACGGCGGAAGCACTTTTATACGGCGTGATACAACTGCAAAACAAAATTCGCCGCAATAAAAAAATTGAACGCTAACGCTAAAAAGTTAAGAGAGCTGAGCCTGTGACTGACATTAATATTTTATATGAACAAGTCAAAGAACGCTTTTCCGAGCGCACGGCGGCTATTTCGCTCGCACTGAATGAAGTGACAATGGAAGTTACGCGCGAACATTTTCTGGATGTCTGCAAGGCGCTGCGCGATGAGCCAACTTTTGCGTTTAATTTATTGCTGGATGTCTGCGGCATTGATTATTTGCATTACGGCCTGGATGATTGGCAGACTCAATCTGCGACCACGACCGGTTTTTCGCGCGGTGTGACGGCTTGTGACTTGCGTGAAAATCCGCCCAAGGCAAACCGTTTTGCCGTGGTTTATCATTTGTTATCATTAAGCAAAAATCATCGCATCCGATTACGCGTGAGTCTGCCGGATGAGCACGAATTAATTGTCGATTCGCTCGTTGATCTTTGGCCGTCGGCAAATTGGTATGAACGCGAAGCCTTCGATTTATTCGGCATTTTATTTAATGGCCATCCCGATTTGCGCCGCATTTTGACGGACTATGGTTTTGCCGGCCACCCTTTTCGCAAAGATTTTCCTTTAATCGGCAAAGTGGAAGCACGCTACGACGCAAAACTTAAACGCGTTATTTATGAACCCGTGAGCATCGAACCGCGTGTGCTCGAACCCAAAGTGATTCGCCATGACAATCGTTATTTAGTTGAGGAAGGTGCGCATGGCAAACAGTAATATTAAAGCACCTGAAATTCGTAATTACGTCTTCAATTTTGGCCCCCAGCATCCGGCTGCGCACGGTGTCTTGCGTTTAATTTTGGAAGTGGACGGCGAAACAGTGGTAAGCGCCGATCCACACGTTGGTCTTTTGCATCGCGCGACGGAAAAACTCGCGGAAAGCAAACCGTTTAATCACACCATTGGTTACATGGACCGGCTGGATTACGTTTCCATGATGTGTAACGAACATGGTTATGTGCTCGCCATCGAAAAATTATTGGGTATTACGCCGCCCGTGCGTGCGCAATATATCCGCGTCATGTTCGATGAAATTACCCGTCTCTTGAATCACTTGCTTTGGCTTGCCGCACACAGTCTGGATAATGGCGGCATGGCAGTATTTTTGTATTGTTTCCGTGAGCGCGAAGATTTGCTGGATTGCTATGAAGCCGTATCCGGTGCGCGCATGCATGCGACGTATTATCGTCCCGGTGGCGTCTACCGTGATTTGCCCAACACGATGCCGAAGTACTCACCATCGAAATGGCATAACGCTAAAGATGTGAAGGAAATGAATAAAAGCCGTGACGGCAGCTTGCTCGATTTCATTTGGGACTTCACCGAACGTTTTCCCGCGCGCGTGGATGAATACGAAGAATTGCTGACGAATAATCGCATCTGGAAACAACGTACCGTTGATATTGGCATCATTTCAGCGGAGCGCGCGATTGCTCTGGGTTTTACGGGCCCGATGCTGCGTGGTTCAGGCGTGGCCTGGGATTTACGCAGAAAACAACCGTATGAAGTGTATGACAAACTGGATTTTGACATTCCAGTTGGCACGAATGGTGATTGTTACGATCGCTATCTGGTGCGCGTACATGAAATGCGGCAATCAAATCGTATCATTCGTCAATGCGTCGAATGGCTGCGCAACAATCCCGGCCCCGTCATGATCGATGATTATAAAGTTGTACCGCCGCTGCGCGAAGAAATGAAAATCAGCATGGAAGCACTCATCCATCATTTTAAAAACATGACGGAAGGTTATAGCGTGCCAGAAGGCGAAGTATATACCGCGATCGAACATCCCAAAGGTGAATTTGGCGTGTATCTCGTATCAGATGGCGCGAACAAACCGTATCGCATGAAAGTGCGCGGTGCTGGTTTTCCACATCTCGCCGGTTTGCATGAAATACTGCGTGGCTACATGATCTCAGATGTTGTATCGATTCTCTCGAGTCTGGACATTGTTTTTGGAGAGATTGACCGATGATGAGTGAAAGCAAAATTAATCTCTTGTCAGATTACGCGCGTGAACGCATTGATCACTGGATTTTGCGTTATCCGTCCGAGCAGAAACAATCCGGCGTATTTGAAGCATTGCGGGTCGTGCAAGAAGAAAACGGCGGTTCATTAACAACCGATCTGATGGATGCCGTGGCCGATTATTTAGGCATGCCGCATATTGCCGTTTATGAAGTCGTCACCTTTTATTCGCTTTATTTTTTGACGCCGGTCGGACGTCACATGATTGATATCTGCACCAATATTTCCTGCACGCTAAACGGTGCGGAAGATATATTGGCGCATTGCAAAAAACGATTAGGCATTGATGTGAACGAAAGAACGGCGGATGGCAAATTCACGCTGCGTGAAGTGGAATGTCTGGGCGCCTGTGTCGCGGCGCCTGTCTGTCAGATTGGCAAGGCTTATCATGAAAAGCTCACACCGGAAAAAATCGATGAGCTCCTGGCAGCGTTAAAGTGAGGTCTATGAAACATGGCAAATGAAATTTGTTTTCGTACATTGCACCTGGACAAGCCATGGACCTTGGCCACGTATCAAAGCGCCGGTGGTTATGAACAATGGAAAAAAATTCTGCGTGAAAAAACACCGCCCGAGCAAGTGGTTGAAGCAGTAAAATTATCTGCGTTACGCGGCCGCGGTGGTGCAGGCTTTCCAACCGGGCTCAAATGGAGTTTTATCCGCCGTGATATGCCTGGCCAAAAATATATTCTTTGCAATTCCGACGAAGGCGAGCCCGGCACGTGCAAAGACCGTGATATTTTACGTTTTAATCCTCATCAATTAATTGAAGGAATGGCGATTGGTGCTTATGCCATGGGTGCAACCGTTGGTTACAACTATATTCGCGGCGAGTATTGGGAACCTTACGAACGTTTTGAGGCGGCTTTAAATGAAGCACGGCAAGCCGGTTTGATCGGCAAAAATATTTTAGATTCGGGTTTTGATTTTGAACTGCATTCCCATCTTGGCGCAGGCGCTTATATTTGCGGCGAAGAAACTGCCATGATGGAATCGCTGGAAGGCAAACGTGGTTATCCACGCTTTAAACCGCCATTCCCAGCCGCGCGTGGTTTATACGGTAAGCCGACGACGATCAATAACACGGAAACTTATGCAACCGTTCCCGTGATTATGGAAAAAGGCGCGGAATGGTTTTTAAAATTGGGCAAGCCAAATAATGGCGGCTGCAAAATTTTTTCAGTGACGGGCAATGTCAATAATCCCGGTAATTTTGAAGTTCCACTGGGCACGCCGTTTAAAGATTTATTGGCGATGGCGGGCGGCGTTAGTCGCGGCCATCGTTTAAAAGCGGTGATCCCGGGCGGTTCCTCGATGCCCATACTGCCAGCTGACATCATGATGGGACTCGACATGGATTTTGACTCCATCCAAAAAGCCGGCTCAGGTTTGGGATCAGGCGCTGTTATCATATTTGATGAAACAACCTGCATCGTGCGCTTGCTGGAACGCATTTCTAAATTTTATATGCACGAATCTTGCGGCCAGTGCACGCCATGTCGTGAAGGCACTGGCTGGTTATACCGATTAGTGCACGCGATTGAATCGGGTACTGGCACGATGACGGATTTGGAAAATTTGCGCCGCGCCGCTAAAAATATTGAAGGGCGCACCATTTGCGCATTTGGTGAAGCGGCAGCCTGGCCAGTCGGCGGTTGTCTGAAATATTTTTATGATGAGTTTGTTTATCATATTGAACAGGGTAAATGCATGCCGGGAACAATATAAAGGTTTTTAACAATGGCTGATATCGAAATTGAAATAGACGGGCGAAAATTAACGGCCCAGCCGAACCAAACAGTGATCGAAGTCGCTGACGCAGCGGATATTTATATTCCGCGTTTTTGTTATCATAAATTATTATCCGTGGCAGCAAACTGCCGCATGTGTCTCGTTGAAGTAGAAAAATCACCGAAAGCTTTGCCAGCCTGTGCAACGCCTGTGACACCTGGCATGAAAGTATTTACCAAATCCGCCAAAACGATCGAAGCCCAGCGCGCGGTCATGGAATTTTTACTCATCAATCATCCACTCGATTGCCCCATCTGCGATCAAGGCGGCGAATGCGACCTGCAGGATTTGGCGATGGGTTATGGTTCTGCGCATTCCCATTATGATGAATGCAAACGTGCCGTCGCCGATGAAAATTTAGGCCCGCTGATTGCAACCGAGATGACACGCTGCATTCTCTGCACGCGCTGCGTCCGTTTTGGCGCGGAAATTGCAGGCTTGCGCGAATTGGGCGTGACCGATCGCGGCGATCATGCAGAAATCAAAACATTTGTGCATCATGCGATGCAATCTGAAGTGTCTGGCAATATCATTGATCTCTGCCCAGTCGGCGCGTTGACATCCAAACCGTATCGCTTTACTGCACGTCCGTGGGAACTAGACCAATATCCAAGCATCAGTCCGCATGATTGCATCGGCGCAAATGTCAATGTGCACACGCGTTATGGCAGCGTCATGCGTGTTGTGTCGCGCGAAAATATGGGTATCAATGAAACATGGCTCGCTGACCGCGATCGTTTCAGTTACACCGGTCTTTATCATTCTGAACGTTTACAGCAGCCAATGGCACGCATCGATGGCACCTGGCAAACAGTTAGCTGGCAAAAAGCATTTGAGTTAGCCACAGTCCGTTTAAAAGAAACCATCGCGCAGCATGGCCCCGATAAGTTTGGCGCACTCGCGTCCCCCAGTTCCACGGTGGAAGAATTTTATTTATTGCAAAAACTGGTGCGCGGATTAGGCAGCGCACATATCGATCACCGTTTGCGACAACAGGACACGCAAGATCAGAACACGATGCCAGCGTTTCCTGGCTTAAACATGTCAATCGCCGAGTTGGAAAAATGTGATGCGGTATTATTAATCGGCTCGAACCTTCAGAAAGAACAACCGCTCGCCGCGCTGCGTTTACGAAAAGCCGGATTAAAAGGTGCGAAGATACTTGCCGTCAATCCCGTCGATTATGACTTTAATTTTCCAGTGGCCGCAAAAAAAATTATTGCACCTCAACATCTGCCGCGCATACTCGCGAGTATCATCAATGTGTTCAAGCCGGAATACGATGATGTTGCGGTGGATGACAATATACGTGTTATCGCAGAACAGTTGCATAACAAGCAACACGTTTGCATTATCCTGGGCGCGCTCGCGCTGAATCATCCTGAAGCGTCAGCCATTCGTTATCTCGCGCAACAACTTGCCGAGCTGACAAATGGCAAGTTGAGTTTCATGACCGAAGGCGCCAATGCAGCGGGAGCCTGGTTGGCCGGTGCGGTGCCGCATCGCCACGCAGGCGGTGCAGCCGTTAATCATAGCGGTTTAAATGCGTATGAAATGATTGCCAAGCCGCGTAAAGCTTATGTGTTGCTGAATGTTGAACCCGCTGATTGTGCGAATGCGCAATACGCGCACGCGGCGTTTAAGCAAGCTGATTGTGTCATTGCTTTATCACTGTATCGTCATCCCGTGCTGGAACAATGCGCGCATGTGATTTTCCCCATCGCTGCGTTTACCGAAACATCGGGTTCGTTTGTTAATGCAGCGGGTGAATGGCAAAGTTTTAAAGGCGTTGCTAAACCATTTTATGCATCACGTCCCGCCTGGAAAATTTTGCGCGTGTTTGGCAATTTCCTGCATCTGGAAGGCTTTGATTATGAAAGTTCCGAAGAGATCAAGCATGAAGTGAAAGATCTCGTTGCAAAAATGCCGACGGATACAGCGCGCTTTGTCAAGCCTGCGAATTTTTCATTAATGAGCCATGGCCATTTATCGCGTATCGGTGAAGTGCCGCTGTATGCGATTGATTCGCTCGTACGTCATGCCGATCCGCTGCAAACAGCGCAAACCATTATGCTGGGTAATATCGCGACCGTGCGTTTGCATCCTGATACCGCGAAAAAAATCGGCGTGACAAACGGTGATCTCGTGACAGTGAAACAACATGCCGGTACCGCAAAATTAACGGTGCTGATAGATGAGCGGATTGCGGAGGATGCAGCCTGGATCGCAGGCGGCGTGCCAAGCAGCAATGAACTCGGGGAATTATTTGGCGAGGTACACGTCAAATGTTAGAAGGTATTATGTTGGTTGTCATCATTGCGTTGAAGGCATTGGCCATTGTGATTGGCTTGGTGGTCATCGTGCTTTATCTCACGTATTTTGAGCGCAAAGTGATTGGTTACATGCACGTGCGCATCGGGCCCAATCGCGTTGGCCCGCGCGGTTTGCTACAACCGTTCGCAGATACCATCAAATTATTAACGAAAGAAATTATCGTACCCACTGCGTCAAACCGTTTTCTGTTTATCATCGCGCCAACCATTAGTTTTGGTACGGCACTTATCGGCTGGGCAGTGATTCCGTTTGATAAAGGCGTGGTGGTTGCCAACCTCAATGCCGGTGTGTTGTATACGCTCGCTATTTCATCGTGCGGCGTGTACGGCGTCATGATTGCCGGCTGGGCGTCCAATTCCAAATACGCGATGTTTGGCGCACTGCGCGCGGCGGCACAATCGATATCGTATGAAATTGCGATGGGTTTTGCCTTGATTGGCGTCATGATGGCGGCGGGTTCACTGAATTTTCAAACAATTGTTGCCGCGCAAAACGGCGGTTTTTGGCATTGGTACTGGTTGCCGTTATTGCCGCTTTTTATTGTGTTCTGGGTGTCGGGCGTCGCCGAAACCAATCGCTTGCCATTTGACGTCGCGGAAGGTGAATCGGAAATCGTCGCCGGTTTTCACGTCGAATATTCAGGCGTGACTTTCGCACTCTTTTTCTTCGCTGAATACGCCAATATGGTGTTGATCTCGACACTCATTTCCATTTTATTTTTAGGCGGCTGGTTGTCGCCCGTGCAAGGCATTCCGTATCTTGAAACGTGGCTTGGCTGGGTGCCGGGGCCGCTTTGGCTGCTCATGAAAGTCAGCTTTTTCTTATATTGTTATTTATGGTTCCGGGCGACTTTTCCGCGTTATCGTTATGATCAGATCATGCGATTAGGCTGGAAGGTATTTATTCCATTGACATTAGTTTGGGTGATCGTGCTGGCGTTTGCGGTGCAATTTCACTTAAGCCCGTGGTTTGCGTAGAGGTAAGCGATAATGTGGCAGCGATTAACGCAGCTTGTAAAAAGTTTTTCACTCTGGGACTTGCTCGTCGGCATGAAAGTCACGGGTAAATATTTTTGGAAGAAAAAATTTACCATTCAATATCCAGACGAAGAAACGCCAACTTCACCGCGCTTTCGCGGACTGCACGCCTTGCGCCGTTATCCGAATGGTGAAGAGCGCTGCATTGCCTGCAAATTGTGCGAAGCGGTTTGTCCAGCGCTTGCGATTACGATTGAAGCCGCGCCGCAACCTGAAACTGGCCTGCGCCGCACGACGCTTTATGAAATTGATATGTTTAAATGTGTTTATTGCGGATTTTGTGAGGAAGCTTGCCCGGTGGATTCAATCGTCCTCACCAATATGGCGGATTTTCATATTGGAGAACGTGGTGAAAATATTTTGACGAAAGAGAAATTATTGGCGATTGGTGATAAGTACGAAGCGCAAATTGCGAAAGATCGGGAGGCGGAGAAGGATTATAGGTAGCCGTAGGTTGGGCTGAACGTTGTGTGTGAAGCCCAACGCCATGATGGTGTTGGGCTTCACACACAACGTTCAGCCCAACCTACGTCGCAATCCAGGAACGTTGATGAGAGCAAAAGACAAAAGAGAAACAAACAATGCTTGAACTACTAACACCCACACGGGTTATTTTTTATTTGTTCGCCACATTAGCGGTGTGTTCCGCCGTGTCAGTCATTACCGTGCGCAATCCGGTACGTAGCGTATTATCGCTCGTCGTTACCTTTTTTGCGATGGCAGCGATCTGGATGATGTTGCGCGCCGAATTTTTGTCCTTAATTTTATTACTGGTGTACGTTGGCGCGGTCATGACCTTATTTTTATTCGTCGTCATGATGTTAAACATTGATAAAGAAAGCAGAAAAAATGCCTATGTTCGCTATCTGCCGATCGGTATTGTAATTGTCGTATTGCTCGTTGGCTTTACGATGGCCGCTTATGCACCACGTTATTTTGGCCTGGCACAAATGCCTGCGCCGCTGCCAGAGCCGGCAGATTACAGCAATATTCGAGGTCTGGGCATGGTGTTATTTACTGATTATGCGTACCCGTTTGAAATTGCCGGCGTTATTTTATTAGCTGCGATGATTGCAGCGATCACACTCGCGCACCGCGGTCCGGTGCGGCGTAAAGTCCAGAAACCAAGCAAACAAGTCGCAGTGCGGCCAGAAGACCGCGTGCGCTTGATCAAGATGGCTTCCGAGCCAAAGCAGGGTGGATAAATGGTATCACTTACTGAATTTTTAATTGTCGGCGCGCTTTTATTTGGATTGGGCATCGCGGGCATTATTTTGAATCGTAAAAATATTATCGTACTGCTCATGTCGATCGAATTAATCTTGCTCGCGGTCAATACCAATTTCATTGCTTTCTCTTATTTCCTGTCGAATTTCACCGGTCAGGTATTTGTCTTTTTTGTCTTGACTGTTGCCGCCGCGGAAGCCGCGATTGGTTTGGCTATTTTAGTCGTGCTGTATCGCAAACGCGGCACGATTGAAGTTCAAGATCTTGATGCTTTAAAAGGATAACCAACGTGCAAACTCATCCGCTTATTTTAATTGCATTGATCATTACGCTGCTGCCACTTGCAGGCTCTCTCACCGCAGGCTTGTTCGGTAATAAAATTGGCAAAACCTGGACGCATCGGATTGCCATCACGTGTGTTGCCATTTCTTTTTTCCTGTCCTGCTATGTGTTTGCCGCAGTGGTTTTAAAAAATCAACCCGCGGTCGATGAAAGTTTATATACCTGGGCAACCGCGGGCATGTTCCATTTTGATATTGGTTTTCTGGTCGATCGCTTGAGCGCCATCATGATGATGATCGTGTTGTTCATCTCGCTCATGGTACACATTTACACGGTCGGGTACATGGCAGATGATCCAGGTTATACACGGTTTTTCAGTTATGTTTCCCTGTTTACCTTTTCGATGCTGGTGCTGCTGCTTGCGAATAATTTCCTGCTGTTATTTTTTGGCTGGGAAGGCGTTGGTCTCGTTTCCTATTTATTGATTGGTTTCTGGTTTAAGCGCGAGAGTGCAAATTTTGGCGGTCTGAAAGCATTTTTAGTGAATCGCATCGGCGACATCGGTTTTATTTTAGCGACCGCGGCCGTGTTATTTTATTTTGGCAATTTGTCTTATCATGATGTCTTCCGGCAAGCGCCGAGCGCCATTAATCAAATGATGCCGTTGTTCCCGAATTACAGCGTACCGGCCATCACCATCATTTGTTTATTATTATTCATCGGTGCCATGGGTAAATCCGCGCAAGTGCCTTTGCACGTATGGTTGCCCGAATCGATGGAAGGCCCAACGCCCATTTCCGCGCTGATTCACGCGGCCACCATGGTAACAGCCGGCATTTACATGGTTGCGCGCATGTCGCCCTTATTTGAATATTCGCCGGCAATATTAAGTTTGATTTTGGTCATCGGCGGCGTGACAGCGCTTTTCATGGGTCTGTTGGCTATTACGCAATATGACATCAAACGTGTGATCGCATATTCCACGATATCGCAGCTTGGTTACATGGCGGTCGCACTGGGTGCATCAGCCTACAGCGCGGCGATTTTTCATTTAATCACGCATGCTTTTTTCAAGGCGCTGTTATTTTTAGCGGCAGGTTCTGTCATTATCGCACTGCATCACGAACAAGACATGCGCAAGATGGGTGGCCTCGCGCGTTATCTGCCCGTGACGTATTTAACATTTTTGATTGGCACGCTTGCACTGTGTGCGATTCCACCGTTCTCCGGTTTTTATTCCAAGGACGTCATCATTGAAGCCGTGCGCTTAAGCACGCTTCCCGGTGCGCGTTTTGCTTATTATTGCGTGCTGATCGGCGCGTTTATCACACCTGTTTACATGTTCCGTGCCTTGTTTATGACTTTCCACACACAGGAACGCGTTGAGCCAGCATTGCGTGGAAAAATTTATGAATCGCCCTGGGTCGTCTTAGTGCCGCTTGTATTATTGGCGATTCCAAGTATCGTTGCCGGTCAGTTCATGATTGACCGCATGCTGTTTTCACCCGCGAAATTATTGGGCGATACGATTTTTGTGCTGCCGGAACATAATGTGTTAAACCAATTGGCAGTCGATTATCCAGGCGCGAAATTAATGGCGCTGAAAGCTGGCCTCACCTTGCCATTCTGGCTTGCGATCGCCGGCATTTTCACGGCATGGCTATTCATTGCCGGCTTCCCGAGTTGGTCCGTTTTCCTCAAGAAACGTTTTGCATTGATTTATAACATTCTGGTGCGTAAGTATGGCTTCGACGATTTTAATCAAATTGTATTAGTGCGCGGCACGGAAGATACTGGCCGACTTTTTTATCAGGTTGGCGATGTCAAAATATTGGATGGCGTGTTCGTGAATGGTTCGGGTCGCGGGATCCGCTGGCTGGCGCAAGCCGCCCGTTTTTTGCAAACAGGTTACATTTATCAGTATGCACTCGCGATGGTCCTTGGGCTGTTGGTCTTTTTAGCATGGTATGTGGGAGGGTTATTTTAACATGTTGGCGCACTTTCCCATTCTAACATTATTGATCTGGCTGCCGGTGCTTGGCGCAGTGCTCGTGTTGTTCACGGGCGGTGATAAACATGCCAATGCGGCGCGTACCATTGCAGTCATTGTGACGGTACTTAATTTACTGTTGTGTGTTCCGCTCTATCTCGGTTTTGATCCTGGCCGTTATGACATGCAATTCATGGAAGATCATTTATGGATTAATGTTTATCACATACGTTATGCGCTCGGCGTCGATGGCATTTCGTTAGTCATGGTCATTCTTACCAATTTTACCGGTTTGTTAGTTGTCATCGCCGGCTGCCATTCCATTAAAAAACGCGTTGCGCAATACATGGCGGCATTTCTCACGATGCAAGGCATGATCGTCGGCGTGTTTTGCGCGATGGATGCCATTTTGTTTTATGTTTTTTGGGAAGGCATGTTGATTCCCATGTACTTGTCGATCGGCATGTGGGGCAGTGCAAACCGTTCGTATGCGTCGATAAAATTTTTCTTGTTTACCTTTTTAGGTTCGATCCTGATGTTGGTGGCATTGATTTTTCTTTATCACCAATCAGGCAGTTTCATGATTCAAAGTTTTTACGGCTTGCCGTTCGATTTAAAAACCCAGGAATGGTTGTTCTTGGCGTTCCTGCTGGCTTTTGCGGTGAAAGTACCCATGTGGCCGGTGCATACCTGGCTGCCAGATGCGCATACAGAAGCGCCCGCGGGTGGCTCTGTCGTGTTGGCGGCATTGATGTTAAAACTCGGTATTTACGGCTTTTTACGCTTTAGTATGCCGATTACGCCGCATGCTTGTGAACAATTGGCGTGGGTCATGATCGTGCTGTCGCTGATCGCCATTATCTATATTGGTTTGATTGCCATTGTGCAGTCGGACATGAAAAAACTGATTGCTTATTCCTCGATCGCGCACATGGGTTTTGCGACACTTGGCTGCTTTATGGTGTATGACATTGTCACGCACATGCATTCGCTGCAGGATGCGTACATGAGTCTCGAAGGTGCCGTGATTCAAATGGTCGCGCACGCGTTTGGTTCAGGCGCGATGTTTTTGGGCGTCGGCATGTTAGCGGATCGTTTTTATAATCACAGCCGTTTGATTAAAGATTACGGCGGCGTTGCGAATTCCATGCCTATTTTTGCGGCCTTTTTTATGTTATTTGCGATGTCCAATGTCGGGTTGCCTGGCACCGCCGGTTTTGTCGGCGAATTCATGATTATCATGAGTGCATTTCAGGCGCATTTCTGGGTTGCCTTGTTTGCTTCGATGACTTTAATACTGAGTGCCTCGTATACCTTGTTGATGTACAAGCGCATCTTTTTTGGCCCCATTGGCAATCAATATGTGGGTGAGTTCAAGGACATCAATTGGACAGAAAAAATAAATTATATTTTGCTCGCCGCTGGCGTATTTTTTGTTGGTTTATATCCGCAACCCATCATTGATGTGCTGCGCGTGACCATTGGCCACTTATTATTGCAAAGCATGCCTGCAAATTTGGCGTTTAACATGCCGAGCAATATGTTTTTTAGTTAGAAAGAGAAGTCATTATGAATGTTGAGATGCCGCAATTTTTAGTTGCATTGCCGGAAATTTTTCTTCTGTGCATGGTGTGTTTCGTATTGCTAGTCGATGTGTTTATTTCTGAACGTTATCGTCAGCTGACATTCTATCTTGTGCAAGCCACCCTGATCGGCGCTTTCTTTTTAGTGCTGCCGCAATTTAAAGATTATCCCGAAGCGATTATCACTTTTAGCGGCAGTTATGTGTTAGACAAGCTGGCTGTCATCACCAAATTATTTATTTATCTGTTTAGCTTTTTTGCCTTTGCTTACGCGAATGCCTATATTACACAGCGCAGAATGGCGCGCAGCGAATATTATTTATTGGGTTTGTGCGCCGTACTTGGCATGTCTATCATGGTTTCCGCTTATAGTTTCCTGACTATTTATCTGGGTCTCGAATTATTGTCGCTGCCCTTGTATGCAATGGTGGCGATGTATAAAGAATCCAATAATGCGACGGAAGCCGCCATGAAATATTTTGTGCTGGGCGCGCTGGCTTCAGGTTTGTTGTTGTATGGCATTTCCATTTTGTATGGTGTGACCGGTACCGTGCAGATTGGCGGTGTCGCACAAATTTTACAAACACATGAAGACCTCGTGTCAGTCGTTGCACTCGTGTTTGTCATGGGCGGCTTAATTTTTAAATTTGGCGCGGTGCCATTTCACATGTGGGTGCCGGATGTCTATCAAGGCGCCGCCACGCCCACCACATTATTCATTGCCAGCGCGCCAAAAATTGCGGCATTTGCCATCGCAATACGCATTCTGGTGCAAGCAATGCCGTCCATGCATGTAGATTGGGAAGGTATGCTGATTTTTATTGCTGTTCTGTCGATGTTTTTTGGTAATTTATTGGCGATCGCACAAACTAATCTTAAACGTATGTTGGCGTATTCCTCGATTGCCCATATCGGCTATACCTTGCTTGGCATCATCGCAGGGCCTGATTCTGCCCAGGGTTATTCAGCCGCGATGTTTTATATTTCCACTTATGTGTTGGTGGCAGCGGGTGGGTTTGCCGTTATTACGATCATGAGCCGCGATCGGGAATTCGACAAACTCGAAGATTATCGCGGTCTCAATGCGCGTAGCCCGTGGCTTGCGTTTATGATGTTGTTACTGCTGTTTTCGATGGCTGGTGTGCCGCCGACGGTAGGTTTTTTTGCCAAATTGGGGTTATTGGAAGCCCTGGTTGAAGCCCATTATGTCTGGCTGGCCGTGCTGGCGTTGGTCTTTGCCTTGATTGGTGCTTATTATTATTTGCGGGTTGTGATGCTGATGTACTTTGAAGAGCCTACCGAGACTGCCAGCCGTACGGAAATTGTCGTTTCAAAAGGCATGTTTGCGGCAATCAGCCTAAACGGGGCGGCTGCGTTATTACTGGGGTTATTACCGAGCTTTTTTATCGACCTGTGCCGAATTTCCGTGGGGTAGTGGCAACGCGTTAACCCTGTTGAATGGGCCCTAATTCGCGTAAACGGTGGATGAGGTTTTGAATGGCGGTTTGCAGCTCATCACTGACAGTTTGTTTGCCATCAGGTATGGAACTGAGCTTATCCCGGTACATTATAAGGTCAATGACATTACCTTTTTTCATGTCTATTCCTTCGTGTAGAGTTTTCAGCCATTGTAGAATGTATATGAAATGTTCATAGCGGAATATCAGCTAAAGCTAGACAGATAACTGAGATATTGCTTACAAAATTATCACCCCAACCTCCCCTCCCCAACCCTCCCCTCCAGCAAAGAACACTGGAGTGGAGGGGGACTCTCTGGCTACCTCAATGTAAAACAAATGGCTATTAGAAAGTCCCCTCTCCGCTAACTGAGATATTGCTTACAAAATTATCACCTCCCATCCCCAACCCTCCACTCCAGCAAAGAACACTGGAGTGGAGGGGGCTCTCTGGCTACCTCAATGTAAAGCAAATGGCTGTTAGAAAGTCCCCTCTCCTCCATGTTTTTTATGGAGGAGAGGGTGGGGGAGAGGAGGGTTAAAATTCTCTCTCATTTTTTAAACTATCATCACCGGATAACTCCCCATGAAAGACATAATGAAAAATCATATTCGTGAATTAAGGCAAAACAGCTCAGATGCGGAAAGACATTTATGGTATTTTTTAAGAGCCAAGAGACTTGGCGGATACAAGTTTCGTAGACAACATCCTATTCATCCATTTGTAGTCGACTTTGTTTGCCTGGAAAAAAAGCTGATCATCGAATTAGATGGTGGACAGCATGCAATGCAACATGATTACGATGACAAACGTACTGTTTATTTACAGTCAAAAGGTTATAAAGTCCTGCGTTTCTGGAATAATACGGCACTTCAAGAAACTAGAGCAGTGCTGAATACTATTCTAACTGCATTGCAGATGAATAAAACCTCCTCTCCCTAACCCTCTCCTCCAGCAAAGAACGCTGGAGGAGAGGGGAACTCCCTGGCTAACCCAGATGAAAAACAAATGGCTGTTAGAACATCCCCTCTCCTCCATGTTCTTTGTGGAGGAGAGGGCCAGGGAGAGGAGGGAATTGTGTTCTAGCTAATATCCTGCTATTTGATTATGCTATCGAGGTATCAAGATAGATGTGAGTAATCTTTAAACAAAATAACTGATCCCCATGCAACTTAACGATTTTAATTTTGATTTACCACCTGAATTGATCGCCCGTTTTCCCCTCACAAAACGCAGCGCTAGCCGTCTATTGTGTATAGACAGCCAGGCGCGGGCCATCGAACACAAGCAATTTGCAGACATTCTGACAATGATTGAGCCGGGGGACTTGCTGGTGTTTAACGACACACGCGTGATTCCCGCACGGTTGATGGGGCAAAAAACCACCGGCGGTCAGGTTGAGGCGCTGGTTGAACGTATTCTGGATAAGCAGCGTATTCTTGCGCAAATCCGTGCGAGCAAAGCGCCGCGCATCGGTGATTTCCTGCTGTTTGCGCAAGACGTGCGTCTGGAAGTGATGAACCGCAACAATCAATTTTACGAATTGCAATATAACAATGCTGATCGCGACATACTCGCTGTGATTGAAGCTATCGGTGAAATTCCGCTGCCACATTACATGCAGCGCCTGCCGGATGATGCCGACAAGGAACGTTATCAAACCGTTTATGCAAAATATAAAGGATCAGTGGCGGCGCCTACCGCGGGTTTGCATTTCGATGAAGAGTTACTGCAAAAATTACGTGATAAACGAGTTGAAATGAGTTACCTGACTCTGCATATCGGCGCCGGTACGTTTGCGCCCGTGCGGGTCGACGACATTCACGAACACAAGATGCACGCTGAATACCTGGAAGTGCCAGAAAGTTTATGTGCCGCCATCGCTGCAACCAAAGCACGCGGCAAACGAGTGATAGCGGTTGGCACAACGACCTTGCGCGCGCTGGAAACGGCGAGCCAGACGGAGGTTGTTCATCCATACAGCGGTGAAACCAGCATTTTTATTTATCCAGGTTATGAATTTCGTTGCGTCGATGCGTTAGTGACTAATTTACATTTGCCGCGTTCAACCTTATTGATGTTAGTCTGTGCGTTTGGCGGACACCAACTTATTTTATCGGCTTACCATGAAGCCGTGCAGCGCGCGTATCGTTTTTATAGCTATGGCGATGCCATGTGGATAACGCGTAACAGACTCTAATTCCGGTTGTGATTTCCAGGGCGTTCAAGCATATAAAATTCCATATCATCAGCAAGTAGCGAACTCAGCGTCGTATCTTCGCCAAATATCACTGTAAGATGTTTATTTACATAAGTAATGAGAGAATTTTCATCTGGTGAAGCCGGACTACCTTTCAGAATTTTATTAACTTGTTTCAACGTTGTTTTATAATCGTCTCGTTCGCATTTACTTAGATAACCCCATAATTTATGCGCGCGGTCTATACCTTCTTTGCCATGCAGACTGAAGAAACGTAATGATTTTTC
>Ga0207140_1033_pt1 | contig 28826 bp, 18 predicted proteins | sample Alteio_BWMinHeat_4_FD_153528 | JGI IMG/M metagenome (GOLD analysis project Ga0207140, IMG submission 153528) | Enriched cells from forest soil in Barre Woods Harvard Forest LTER site, Petersham, Massachusetts, United States -... | ecosystem: Environmental > Terrestrial > Soil > Temperate forest >... | reverse complement strand
TCAACAAGCGTTGGCTCTGCTGTAATGGATTCAACTCGTGCTTGATCTTCAACAACCCCTTGTTCTTGCAATTCAATAGGAGAAACAGGATCGTTTGTTTCTGGTTTTTCTTCTTCAACTGCACGCTTAACAAAAGTACGCTTTTTACGTACTTGTATGCTCACTGTTTTATTGCTTGCCCCTCGACCGCCACCCAATTTAATTTCACTGACTTTTGCACGACGAACAACGATTTTTTCTGGGATAGCATCATGTTTTGCGCCATGATGCTGTTGCAAATAACGCAATAGTTTTTGCTTTTGTTCTTCGCTGACTAAATCGGTTGCACGCTTCAAAGCAATGCCAGCATCGTTGAACTGAACCAACACGCGATCAAGCGCAGCACCGATATCATCAGCAAATTGCTGTACAGTTAAACCTTTATCGGCTTTCTTCATTACATACCCTAAATTTTGTTATTCGTTAAACCAAATTTTACGTGCTGTCATAATCAATTCGGCAGCCCTTTTCTCGTTGATTTCTTCTACTTCTAACAAATCATCAACAGATTGTTCTGCTAAATCTTCTCGTGTCACTATCCCATGACTCGCTAAAATATACGCCGTATGCTTATCCATCCCTTCCATTTCTAATAAATCTTGCGCTGGCTCTGCTTCTAATGCTTGCTCTTGCGCAATCGCTTGCATCAATAAAGCCGCTTTTGCACGTTCACGTAAAGCATTCACAAGCGTCTGATCAAACCCGTCAATTTCCAATAATTCTTGAACGGGAACATAGGCGATTTCTTCTAATGAAGAAAACCCTTCTTCTGTTAATACTTGCGCGGTTTGCTCATCAATCTCTAATTTTTCCTGGAAAAGTGCAAAAATCTTTTCACCTTCAGCGCTAGATTTTGCCCGCGCTTCTTCTTCTGTCATGACATTCAATGTCCAACTGGTTAACTCACTGGCCAATTTGACATTTTGACCATGCCTGCCAATCGCTTGTGATAATTGATCTGTTTTCACCGCGATATCCATGGTATGACTGTCTTCATCCACGACAATAGAAGCCACTTCTGCTGGCGCCATCGCATTAATAACAAGCTGGGCCGAGTTGTCATCCCATAAAACAATGTCGATGCGCTCACCACCCAATTCACTAGAAACCGCTTGTACACGTGCACCACGCATACCAACACAAGCGCCTACCGGATCAATACGTCCATCATTGGTCTTAACAGCAATTTTCGCACGTGAACCAGGATCGCGTGCCGCTGCTTTAACTTCAATTAATTCTTCACCAATTTCAGGTACTTCAATCTTAAATAATTCGATCAGCATTTCAGATCGTGTTCTACTGACTAAAATCTGCGGATTTCTTGTTCCTTCTGAATGAATATCGTACAAGTAAGCGCGTACTCTATCGCCCACCCGCACTGCTTCATGAGGAATCATTTCAGTTCGAGATAAAATAGCTTCCGCATTACCGCCTAAATCAAGCACAATAAAGTCACGTTTAACCGCTTTGACTGTACCTAAAATAAGCTGGCCCATCTTTTCACGATAGGCATCAATAATTTGTGCGCGTTCTGCTTCCAATACTTTTTGGATAATGACTTGCTTTGCTTTTTGTGCCGCAATTCGACCAAACTCGACAGATTCCATTGGTTCAAAGACATAAGCATTCAATTGAGCGTTCGCATCTTGTTTCTTAGCATGAACTAGGGTCAATGTTGTCAATCCATGATCATCTTCTTCACTGTCATCTGAAATAACCAGCCAACGGCGTGTTGTTGAATAATCACCTGTTTTTCTATCAATCTCGACTTTCACATCAATTTCTTCGCCTGCTTTTTTCTTGGTTGCCGTCTCAAGCGCAGCTTCAATGGCTTGGAAAATAACATCTCTATCCACCCCTTTTTCGTTGGATACCGCTTCAACTACGAGCAAAATTTCTTTATTCATAGCACGACCCCTTGAGAGGATTTTCGACGATCTATACCTGGTGACGATACTTCCAGGGTATATTTCCCTTGAAATAAATCTTCAACATCTAACATAGCGCTCACTTGACGACTCACACGCGCGCAATCGTCCAGTGTAACACCTGTTGGTGTGTCAATATAAAGACGAAACAGCATTTGTCTGCCTTGTGACAAAATTTCTACACCCACAAACCCATATCCCATCGAGTCAATGAGTTTCTCTAGCCGCTCTTGCAAAGCAGGACTAATCTTTGTCATAAGCACCAATTTTCGATCAGCATATAAACAAAAACCCCATCAGGGGCTTTTGTTTTTTGTCTATTTGGTAGCGGGGGCAGGATTTGAACCTACGACCTTCGGGTTATGAGCCCGACGAGCTACCAGACTGCTCCACCCCGCAGTAACGGCCGTATTCTATGTGAATTTATGATGGCGAGCAAGAGAATGATTTTCAATGAATGGTTTCTAATCAACTACCTTTTCAAACAAATTTTCCAATGTTACTACATTAGCAATCAATTCCTTTGAGTATTGAGTCTGCTTAACACCATGAGCAGAAATCAACACCAAAAATATTTGCTTAACTGTTCGCGATATTTTTTTAAATACTTCGATTTTTTGTTGCAAAACATCTGCATACTTCTTATCGACTACAAATGGTTTATCTGTATATTTAATCTCGCATATAGAAATTGCATCGTATCGATCAAATAATAAATCTATTTGCACTCCTTTTTCCATTCCAATTTTACGAGGCACATATCGCCAAGGCGACGCTAAACTCGTTTCTTCTATATTTAAAGCTTTTTTAATTTGCACAATATGTCTATAACAAATATTTTCAAAAACATACCCTAACCAGCCAAAATATCCAGGCGTATTTACAATGTTCTTCCAATATCTACCCGCCTTATTTTGTTTTAGTTGATTCTTTATTGGTTCAATCCATTTTAAATAAAAATAACAGTATTCATCATTAATTCTATAAAAAATGCCCAATTTTTTATGTCCAAAAGGAATATAGCTTTCGATGAAACCTGCATATTCTAAATCCTCTAATCGGCTAGTTAATCGTCCACCTTTGCCTGTTAATTTTGCTTTTCCATCAAGTATATTTCTTGGGACACCATCTTTGTATCTACCAATAAGAGTAATCAATTCTTTATATTGTTCCGAATATTCAAACAACGATAAAAATACTTCATCAAATTCATCAAACAAAATGCCTTCCGAATTAAAAAATAAATTATCAATATTTTGATCTATTGAATAACTTTTTTTAAGTTGATTGAGATAAAACGGGACCCCGCCCATCATCATATATAATCTTAAAATTTGCTGATAATTACATTGATATCCAAGATGTCTTAAATATAAAGATGTTTCATTTAAATTAAAGGGTAATAACCTTATTTTTCTTGTTACTCGATTGTGAAGACCACCTTTATTTTTAATAATTTTTTTTATTATCCAAGAAGCTGCCGAGCCACAAACAATTAGTTTAATTCTTTTATCATCCGCCCAAAATCGATTCCAAAAATATTCTACAGCAGATATAACGCCTGATTTCCTTGTCGCCATCCATGGAAGTTCATCTAAAAATATCACTATCTTACTATTGCTAGACACTTGTTTAATGGCATGTGTCAACTCCTCCAGTGCATCCATCCAATTCTTTGGCGCCTTAATTGAAGCGCCGCGATAAAATACTTCGCCTATTTCCTTTGAAAATCGAGAAAGATGTTTATTTAATGCTCCTTTGTATATACCTGTCATTTGTAAATAGATACATTTTTTTTCTTGAAAAAAATGTTTAATGAGAAAAGTTTTACCAATACGACGTCTTCCATAGACAGCTATAAATTCAGCTTCATTTGAATTAAAGGCATCTTCAAGTTCTTTTTTCTCTTTGCTTCTACCAATAATTTTATCCAAAAAAACAACCCTTTTATTATCATTTCGAATACAGTATTTACCGGGACACATATAATCTTATCATAAGTGTCCCAGTAAAACAAAAAATTTGTCTTACTGGGACACTTATAGATATCGTATAAGTGTCCCAGTAAGACATACCCGCAACCCCTCATTTTCTCAACATGCCAAAAAACATCAACAACATTGAATGATGCCATCAATCAGCATAAAATAAGCCTTTTCTCTAAATCATAACGATATCATGATGTCATTCACATTCTGGGACACTGAACGTTTCATTCACAGCGTCAAAACAACCATTGCCTGTGTTATTGGTTTCTATTTAAGTCGATTGATTGGACTGCCTGCAGATCAATGGGTCGTCATTTCCATCATCGTCGTGATGTGCGCGCAAATTTATGTCGGCAGTATGGCGCAGAAAAGTTATTCGCGATTTTTAGGCACACTACTAGGCTGTTTATTCGCCTCTGTTAGTTTGATTTTCACACATCACTCCACACTAGACATTGCTGCTACGATTGCCTTATCGAGTTTTATTTTTAGTTACATTGCAACAGGACAACAAGAATTAAGTTATGCCGGTACTTTGGGCGCAGCCACAACTGCCATTATTTTATTAGGCAGTAAAGAACCCACGCTAACTTTCGCAGCACAGCGTTTTCTTGAAATTAGTTTGGGTATTTTAATCGCTGGTGTCATTTCGCAATTTGTCTTCCCCATTCATGCAAAAACACATTTGCGGCGCGAACAAGCAAAAACACTCGGCATGTTGCATGATTATTATAAAAATCTATTAGCCGATCACACGCAACTCATCGAAATCCAAGAACTAGATGAAAACATCGTCAAATCACTACTCAAACAACGTCAACTTGCAAAAGAATCTGCTTCAGAAAAAAAAGGATCGGCATTCAATCAACTTCATTTTACTGAATCACTTTATTATGAACGAGAAATATTACGCGCTATTACTTTCATGTATCATGGCATTGACACCATCAAACAATGTTCACATCATTTTGTTTCAATTCCTTCTTTATCTGAATTTAATGAAGCGGTATTAACTTGTCTCAAACAATTAGTTACCATGATTGAAAATAAAAATTCTAAGCAACAAATTATTATTCCATCTGTGGACGCTGTCAAAACAGATTTCAAAAAAATACAACCTCCACCATCACATGAAGAAATGATTGCCATTGGTGGTTTTTTATTTTCTGCAGAAATTGTTGTTCATAGTCTACAAAAATTGAAAGAATTATCAAAATAGTTTTTAGGTCAAAAAACCCGCCCTTCAGGGCGGAAGGAGCGCCGCCGGCGAAGCCGGCATAAATGGCGCGGGTCAGGGCGAGGTGCAAACCTCGTCCTGACCAAAATTGACTCCGACCCGAAGGGCGGAGACATTATTGCTAAGAGGTCTATGTCATGTCATCTCAACTTAAATTCATAAACGAAATACGTCGCATGCAACAAGGCAGATTATTTTTAAGCATGCTTGGACTGTCATGGTCTTTTGCAATCACAACAATATTTTTATTTGGCATTCCTCACTTAACGCGATCAGAATTACATGCCGGCACTTCCATCGTAATATATTTTTTTGCATTATTAATTGCAGGCATCTGCACAGGCGCTTGGCTTTGTTATCGTTTATATAAAAATAGAGTACGAACGACTTATGTCCCATTAAGCGCAATTGGGATTACACTTTTCATGATCGATTTATACATTGCGATTCGTCATACCCCTTATTCCGCTGGACACGCTATCTTATCACTTTGGCGATTTTTTGCTTTAAAAGATGGATTACATATAGGCGTAGATTTTTTATCTATTGGGATTTGCATGGGCCTCTATACTATTCCTTTATATGAATTTTTGAAAAAAAATAGTAAGCCGCTATTTTATTCACACATCATGACCTATCAGTTTTTCATGAGTGCGAGCTTCGTCGTAACCGCTATCATCACATTATCTTTTTTCAAATTTGCACTCTCCGTTAATCTATTACTTTTACTTACCGCTTTATTAAATGCTTGTGTTGCTATTTATATTTGCAAAATATTACCTGATAAATTATTCAGGGCATTTTTTCATTGGTTGGTACAAACTGTTTATCGTGTCAATGTGATTGGCATCGAAAATTATTATCAAGCCGGCAATCGATTAGTGATTGTCGCTAATCACACCTCATTTTTAGATCCCTTATTATTAGCAATATATTTGCCTGATAAATTAACCTTTGCGATTGATACTCACACCGCGCAAAAATGGTGGATACAATTTTTCTTACGACTGGTCGATACTTATCCCGTAGATCCTTCCAATCCCATGGCGATTAAATCGCTCATTGATCTCGTCAAACAAGATAAACGCTGCGTGATTTTTCCTGAAGGCAGACTTACTATGACAGGCGCATTGATGAAAGTGCATGAAGGCCCTGGTTTAATTGCTGATAAAGCACAAGCAAAATTATTACCCGTTCGCATTGATGGTGCGCAATATTCTCATTTTTCTCGCTTAAAAGGAAAAGTCAGAATACGATTCGCTCCTAAAATCACTTTGACTGTTTTTCCCGCACAATCATTAGATAATTCAGAAGAAAAAAGCGCACGCATACGACGACAAAATATCAGCAGTAAATTATATGACTTAATGACAGAAGTGATGTTTGAAAGTAAAAATTATCGCCAAACGTTGTTTGCTTCCTTACTCGATGCAAAATCGACGCATGGTAGTCGTCATTTGATTGCAGAAGACATTGAAAAAAATCCTGTCAATTATCGACAATTTATTTTACGTAGTTTTATTTTAGGGGGCCTTATCTCGAAACAAACTAAGCCTGGCGAATATGTTGGATTACTTTTACCTAACATGGTCACAACAGCCATTACTTTTTTTGCCATGCAAGCTTACTGCCGTATTCCTGCGATGTTAAATTATTCTTCTGGTGCAAAAAGCGTGTTAACCGCTTGTCAAACCGCCGGCATTAAAACGGTTTATACTTCTTTAAAATTTGTACGCATGGCTAATTTAGATGAAATGATTGATACCTTAAAAAAGGGCAATATCAATATTATTTATCTCGAAAATTTTCGAAATGAAGTGAGTGCGAGACATAAAATAGTAGGTTTATTCATGTCTTTCTTTCCACGCTTGAGTTACAAACTAATTAATTACGCAGAAAATAAAAAATCATTTTTAGATTCTAATTCAGCTGCGGTGATTTTATTTACGTCGGGCTCTGAAGGCACACCAAAGGGTGTTGTACTGTCACATCAAAATATTCAAGCAAATTGCAGTCAAATGAATGCCTGCGTTGATTTTACGTCCAGTGATAAAATTTTAAATGCTTTACCTGTGTTTCATTCATTTGGCTTAACAGCCGGCATGTTATTACCTTTAATTTCTGGTGTAAAATTTTTCTTATATCCTTCACCTTTACATTATCGAATCGTGCCTGTTGTCGCTTACGATTGTAATGCAACCATTTTATTTGGAACCGATACCTTTTTAACGGGTTATGCAAAACACGCACATCCTTATGATTTTTACAGTGTACGATATATTTTTGCCGGTGCTGAAAAATTGCGAGAAGAAACACGAAACACTTGGATGCATAAATTTGGTATTCGTATTTTTGAAGGTTATGGTGTAACAGAAACTTCTCCCGTTCTTGCCACCAATACAGCACTGCAAGGAAAACCAGGTACGGTTGGTCGATTACTTCCCGGCATTCGTTATCGTTTAAAACCTGTCGATGGCATCAAAGAAGGTGGTGAATTAGTTATTTCAGGCCCAAATATTATGAAAGGTTATTTATTTGCAGATCAACCTGGTGTACTTGTTCCGCCTCATGAAGGATGGCATGAAACAGGAGATATTGTGAATATAGATGACGAAGGTTATGTCACGATTATTGGACGTGTAAAACGCTTTGCAAAAATTGCGGGAGAAATGATTTCATTGGTGATGGTTGAAAAACATATTAATGCGTTGTGGCCCGATCATCAACACGCTGTCATTAATCTGCCAGATGAAAAAAAAGGCGAGCAATTAGTTTTGGTGACAACGCATGCAGAAGCGACTCGCGAAGCGATTGTTGGATATGCGAAGATTAATCAATTAGCTGAAATTTGTTTGCCTAAAAAAATTGTGACGTTAAAAGAATTGCCGTTGTTAGGTTCGGGTAAAGTGGATTATGCGACGATTAAGTTGGGATTAATTTAACTTAAAAATATTGTTCTTTGTTCTGGTTCTTTGTTCTGGTTCTTTGTTGTGGTTCTTTGTTATTTGTAGTTCATTATTCTTTACTAGTCCAGGAGGTTGGGGGCAGTCATTTTGGCAATGGCTCACTCGCCTCCGGCTCGCTCCGCTGACTTGCCAAAATAACTCCCCCAACCCCCTGGACTTGAAAGGTCTGCGTGAATTTAACCGCTAATGAGATACTACTGTACATTTTCTCTGGATCCCGCGGACAAGCCGCGGGACAACAAGACTGAGTTTAATTCGAAGCCGCAAAACGAATCTCAAACCGCAAGATGAGCAGCTGACTTAAATCTTTTCCGACAATTACACTCGACGCTTGCCAGTCAAGGGAGTCGGGAGAGTTATTTTGGCAAGTCAGCGGAGCGAGCCGGAGGCGAGTGAGCCATTGCCAAAATGACTGCTCCCGACTTCCTTGACTACAGAGAATGAAGGAGAATAAATACTTACTTAACTACGGGAGAATAAATACTTGCTTGACTACAGAGAACAGAGAGTAATATTTAATACGGGTTCTCGAGGCTCAGCACGCCTGAATTATAATCATATGCAAATAATTCTGCATAACGGCCCCATTCAATAACCGTGCGCAAAACACGTTCTGCTTCAGCTTCAGAAAGATAATCTTCCAATAATGAAAGATAATTTTCTTCGAGTGCGCGATGTCTAGGGTGACGTATTAATTGATCGTAAATATATCGTGCGAGCGGCACATATTTTTTTAAATGAATCGAAAAGATTTTTTTACGTTCTAAAATATCTGCTTCAACAAAAGATTTGCCTTCATCTGTAATCGTGATATCACCTTTTGATACTTTAGCAAAACGCAAAATCACTAACAATTCTGTTAAAGGAAATAAGTCATCAATATTTAAAGTCAATGTATCAGCCAAATCAGGTAAATCCATTTTACCTTGATGTTCGGGCGCATTCAGCAACTCTAATAATCCTGTCATTTCTTCAACGCTAGCATCGGGCAATCGATAACCCATATCAATTGTCGTCAACGTTTCTTTAGCCGTTTCTTCTTGCAACGTTGTCATCAACGTATAAATACGATCAACTTGATTTCTAAAACGAGGATCCAAATCACTGCGTGGAAATGGCAACGTCACTTTTAAATCAGCGCGAATCGATCCCGGATTACTGTTAAATACAATGATACGATCTGCGAGTGAAATCGCTTCTTCAATACTGTGTGTCACAAAAATAATGCCATTTAATCCCGTTTTCTTATCTTGCCATAAATCAAGCAAGTCGCTTCTCAAATTATCTGCTGTTAACACATCTAAAGCAGAAAAAGGTTCATCCATAATTAAAATATCAGGATTCACCACCAGTGCGCGCGCAAAACCAACACGTTGACGCATACCGCCAGATAATTCTTTAGGATATGCAGATTCGAAACCATCTAATCCAATCATATCAATGGCCTTCAACGAACGCTCACGACGTTCTTCTCGCCCTACCCCAATCGCTTCCAATCCCAATTCCACATTTTGTAAAACCGTAAGCCATGGCAGCAAAGCAAATGTTTGAAACACCATAGAAATCCCGCGCATGGGCCCTTGCACGCTTTCTGTGCGATAAAAAATTTCACCGCTGCTTGGCTCAATTAGACCAGAAATAATTCGCAATAAAGTGGATTTGCCTGATCCTGATTTTCCTAAAATCGCAATGATTTCGCCTTCATATAATTTTAGATTAATATCTTGCAAGACCAGCAATTCTTGCTTATCACCAGTTCTAAAAGATTTATGTACATTTACTGCTTCAATAATTGGTCTTAGCATAAGCCTCTTCCTACTATCTTTACGATAGTACAGAAATGAATTTACTCGAACTGTATTGCTATGTCGATAATTTTTGCGAATTATGTTCCAGCGTTAAATAACCCATATTGATATGATATAGTATTACGCTCCCTATATCATTCATGGTGAAAATTATAATAATGCAATCATTTCAACAACCCCCATCGGATTTACCCCCCGAAATATTGAGATATCTCTTAACAGGTAAAATTGACATCAAATCTTTTCTTTCATCACTGATAAATGAGGCAGAAAATGGCTTTATTACCGTAGAAAAAAGAAATAACATATTTTATTTGAATAAATCTCAACCAGATGAAAATCAGTTAGTTGACTATAAGAAAAAAATACTTTCAACTTTATTTAAAGAAAAAAACCTCGTTTCATTATCACCAGGAAGTTTTAATACGGACATATTTAGTATAAGCGATACCTATCAAGCGATGAGGGAAAGCATCCATCAACTTTATGCTAGCAAATACTTTAGCAAAATATCTTGGTTGAAATTAATTTATCTCGTGCCATGCCTAATTCTTACTTTTATTGTTTTTGTCGCCTGTTTTTCTCATATTAACCCTGAATACATTTATATTACATTGGCCATGACATTTCTTTTTCGTCGAATGATTTATGTTACGTTATCTATTTTCGGAAATTTGTATTTATATCAATCTTTCATAGGCATAAGATTTGTTATTGGAAACATCATTTTTTCAATTATCCCCATTTTTTCAATAGCTGTTATATTTTTTTATACGAGCCTCTATACTGTCTTACAATTATTACTCTTAGCGTTATTTTTTTATATTAGTCTTACTATTTTTTCAATGAGATTTCGTAACGCAGAAGGGATTAAGCTTTTAAAACAAATTAAAGAATTTAAACTATTTCTTTTGCATTCAATAAATACTTTAAACAAAACAAATAATCCTGAACAATTTTACACATTTATAGAAAAATATTTATCTTACTTATTTGCATTTGATATTGAAATAAAATTAAGTGATAGCTACAAAAACGTATTTAATCAAATAAAAAATTCATCTTATACTTGGAAGCCGCAATGGTATACTGGCGTGGCAATTCAAAATCAAGATTTTATTTCTTCTCTTACTCAACAATTTTCACCCGCTTTGATTGGCTTACTTCTGACTTACTATTATCCTAAGCCATAAACTACCTGATTTTTGATGGAATGAATTTTTAAGCAAATCGAACTCTTGCATAAGTATATAATGGACGCCAGAAAAGACGATTAATCACTAACACAAATACACACATCATCCCAATACCTAATGCAATTTTAGAAAAGTTGCCTGTCTTTGTGTAATGCGTAATATAAGAACCTAACCCCGTTGCCCTTAAAGTATTTTTTCCCCAACTAGCGACTTCTGCCACAATACTTGCATTCCATGCGCCCCCTGCTGCCGTAATAACACCCGTAATATAATACGGAAAAATACCAGGCAATAATAATCGACTCCATCGCAACCAACCGACCACACCAAAATTATCCGCCACTTGCAATAAATCTTTAGGTAATACCGATGTTCCTGCGATCACATTAAACAAGATATACCATTGCGCACCTAAAATCATAAGCGGTGTTAGCCAAATATTAGGATTCAAGTGGTAAGTCACAATAAACACGACAATAAAAGGGTAAAAAAGATTCGCAGGAAATGCTGCTAAAATTTGCGCGATGGGCTGCACAAATTGCGTGACCGTCGGACGTAGTCCTATCCACACACCAATAGGCACCCAAATCAAAGAGCATAAGATAATCAAAATAAACACGCGAAACGCCGTAATTAATCCTAATAAAAATACATGTGGAATTTCTGCTAAGGTGATATTGTGCGTCGTATAATTAATTAAAAATATCCCCGCAGCAATTCCTATTCCCAATGTGAGAAGTAACATCAACAACGAAATACAACGCTCCAACTTTGAATGTCGTCTGACAGATGGCGTAATTTGAGATTGACGAAAAAATTTAATATTGACAACTTGATCAAACAAAAGAGTCAAATAATACCCAAAATTACGCATCAAACGCGTACGACGAAATAAATCGATGACCCAAGATTGCGCGGGTTTTTCTCCACTTAATGATTCAAGCTTAAATCGTTCTGCCCAAGCGGTTAAGGGTCGAAATAATAATTGATCATAAATAATGATCACGATAAACATGGTTAACACAGCTAATCCAATGGCACGTAAATCGGCTGCATTGATTGCAGTCGCAATATAAGATCCAATCCCTGGTAATAAAATTTCTTGATGAGAAACAGTAATCGCTTCAGCGGCGACAACAAAAAACCAACCCGCAGACATGGATACCATTGAATTCCATAATAAACTAGGCATAGAAAATGGCACTTCGATACGCCAAAAACATTGCCAAGCTGACAAATGAAACATACGCGCTGCTTCCCTCACTTCAGCTGGGACTGATCGCACCGTTTGATAAAAACCTAATGCCATGTTCCATGCTTGAGAAGTAAAAATCACAAAAATCGTGGCGCATTCCGGCCCCAACATACTCCCAGGAAAAAGCGCAATAAATCCTGCTACTGTCACAGATAAAAATCCTAAAATAGGAACGGATTGCAAAACATCAATAATAGGAATAATAATTTTTTCTGCTCGTTGATTTTTAGCCGCCCATGTTGCAAAAGTGAATGTAAATAAGAGTGAAAAAACAAGAGCAATTAACATGCGCACGACCGTTCGCGCTGCATAAAACGGTAAAAATGAAGGATCCAAAGAAATGGGAATGACTTCTCCCAATTGATAAGGCGTTGCCATTTGCTTGGCGGTCCAAGCTAAAAACATAATGATTGCAAGCACAAATAACATGGCTGGCACGTCCCAATAATTAGGATACCATTTTGCGCTAGTAATATTCGTTCGAAAAAATTTCATTCCAATAACCTACCGCCATCTATATTCAATATTTGTCCCGTGACATAATCCGCATCCCGTAAAAAAAATAATACTGCTTTTGCAATATCGGCGGGCGTTCCTGATCGCTGCAATGCTGTACGATCAATAATCTTTTGTTTTTCTTCTTGCGACAAGGTATTTTCACCTTCTGGCCACAATATTGAACCAGGAGCAATAGCATTCACCCTCACCGCAGGGCCTAATTCTTTCGCTAAAATTTTTGTCGCCATTGCTAATCCACTTTTAGATATGCAATAAACAGAGTAATCACGCAGCGGTTTTACGCCATGAATATCAACAATATTAATGATACATCCTTGTGTTTTAGTTAAATAAGGTGCTCCCGCTTGCGCCAAAAAGAAAGGACCTTTCAAATTACTTGCCATTAAATCATCCCATTCATATTCAGTCACTTTGCCAATGGTCGTACGATAAAAACGTGAAGCATTATTAATGATAGCATCTAATCGTCCCCATTCTTCTACTGACTGCATGACCATGGTTTTGTCACTTTCTGCCGCAGATAAATCCGCTCGAAGTGTCGTGGCAGAGTGAGGCCGTTCTTGGTTTAATTGTTCGCATAAACTTTCTGCCTCGGTTTGTGAGGAGTAATAATGCAAGACAAGATTCATTCCTTCTCGATGTAATAACAAGGCAATAGAGGCACCCACTCTTTTCGCTGCGCCTGTTACTAATGCCACTTTTCCTTTTAATGGTTGATTTTGCATCACGCTTATTCCTCAAAATTAAGATACTATAAACAGCTACCATAATAACAGAAAATAAGACATGGCCCTTATTCCAACACCAAACCATCGCGATTTAGTGCGCAGTCAATCATTAAGCTGTTCTATTCAGCAAGAAATAGACCGCGAAGGAAGTATTTCTTTTTCGCGCTTTATGGAACTAGCCTTGTATCATCCTCAATTTGGTTATTATCATGCCGACACAATTGAGATTGGAAAACGGGGAGACTTTACCACTGCGCCCGAAATTTCCCCTTTATTCGGGCAATGTATTGCACGTCAAATTGCACAAATTCATCTTCATTTAAAACAACTTGATCTACTTGAATTAGGCGCAGGGACAGGAAAATTAGCTGGCGATTTGTTGCTTGAATTACAAAAATTAAATTGCTTACCTATTCATTATTATATTTATGAAATCAGTACGGTATTGCGCAACAAGCAACAGCAACACTTGAAAAAAATATTACCTGATTATTATTCCCGTATTATTTGGTTAGATGCATTACCAACAACATTCACGGGTATCATACTAGCAAACGAGGTATTAGATGCATTACCCGTACATCGCTTTCTTATCGATCAGCATCAATGTTATGAATTATCTGTCATGGGCAAGAATGAAAAATTTGATTGGTTGCCTACCTCAGCATCTGATGTTTTATTAGCTAAAATAAATTACCTAGCTCAACGTTATCAGCTTCAACCAGGCTATATTTCTGAAATAAATTTACAATTGAAACATTTGATAAAAACATTAGCAAGCGCATTAACACAAGGCGTTATGTTGCTATTAGATTATGGATATGGCCAGCAAGAATATTATCATCCGCAAAGAAATCGCGGCACGTTAACTTGTTTTTATCAACATAAAATAAATAATAATCCATTCGATTTACCGGGATTACAAGATATCACAGCACATGTTGATTTTACGGAAGTCATTGAAATCGCTTCTGATCACGGTTGTACATTGAACGGTTTTACGACTCAAGCTGCGTTTCTTTTAAACTGTGGATTGACACAAATTGCAGCAGAAATAAGCGGTCAATTGAATAGGGAAGATGAATTTCGATTGCATCAAGCCATAAAAACACTCACACTTCCCACTGAAATGGGAGAAGTGGTTAAGGTGATGGCGCTCGGTAAAAATTTCGATCAAGATTTGTTGGGTTTTTGTTTACATGATAGAAGGCGGTTGTTGTAATACTTCAGGAAATTATTTTGCTGTTATTTTCAATTTTTAACGGGGCCCCGTCGCTTCGGGTGTCCCACCGTGCTCGCAAGCTGCGCGCGGTGGGAGCCCTCCCTTTCGCTCCGCCCCATTAAAAATTGAAAATAACAGCAAAATAATTTCCTGAAGTATTGTTAGATAGGTAAGATAATATGACGCGATTTGCAAGTTTAGAAATTCACAAAGATGATATTTCATTTTCTGCTGGTCATTTCACTATTTTTTCAGCGACAGAAAGAGAGCAATTACACGGACATAATTATTACGTCAGTATTTATTTTAATAATGAAATATCACAAAATGGCATGTCTTTTGATTACAGATACTACAAAAAAAAATTACAAACCTTATGCGATCAATTAGACGGACGTTTTCTTTTACCAGCGCAATCACCTTATCTCAAACTTGAAGAAAATGACGAATATTTATTTGCTTATTTTGATCAGAAAAAAATCCCTTTTTTAAAAGAAGATGTTGTTGTACTACCACTGACCAATATCACGATAGAAGAATTATCACATTGGTTTTTACAAAAATTGTTAATTGATCTCGATGAAATAAAAAGTCACGGCATCCATGGTATCAAAATCAATGTATACAATGGGCCGCGACAATCAGGTGGCGCAAGTTGGGGAAAGGTTTGTTGACAATTCGCTAGTCGTCGTCCCGCGGCTTGTCCGCGGGATCCAGAGAAATCATACAAAGTTTGTTTATTTTCTGGATTCCGCGGACAAGCCGCGGGACGACGACTAGCGAATTGTCAACTGACCTTTATTAACCATTCTTACCGTTCTAATTTCTTCAACTTCACCATGCAAATAATTAAAATAATCGGAATAATGATATCCATCCAAAACCAAGAGCCCGCATTTCCAACGGTAAAGTTTTGCTGTGTTATCATTTGATAAATATGGCCAGAAGCATCGCCCCACAACCAAACCGTGCTCCCAATCACCGTCGCTAATCGAAAACCATAACTCGCTCTAAAAGACAAAATAGCAAGTACACCAAAAGCCAAATCTGCCATCGCTACTTCATATTGAAAAGGGCTATTACTCCATCCTATCGTCGCTGCAGTAAAATTGGGATACGCGGCGTGCATCACAAATGCATAAATGGCTGTAAAACCCAGTGGGAATAATGAAACCCAACGATAAACAATTTCAAAAAAAGAAATACTTCTACTTGCAAGACGATTAATAAAAATAAAGATTAACGCGAGAATTAACATACATAAACCGAAATCCCTGAGAATTAAAACAATTGTATCTGTCATCATTTTTTCGCCTCCCTCTCCCTTTATCCATTATCACAGTTTTATCAGAAAAACACTTGACCATCAAATTAAATTTTGGATAATAGATAATCATATTTTTATGCGAAAAATACAAAATACCCTCGAGGAGTGAAACGGTGCAAATACGTTATACTTTTGAACAAATGCAAAATAACTTTACACACAGCCTCCAAATACTTTCCAAATTAGACAATCCCAACGATCATTTTAGTTACCTTATAGGTGCCCCCAAGCTGATTGAAAATTACTATCCTGAATTTAAAATACTTGGGAATGTTTCGACTAAAAATGAAAAAACCTTTAAGGGAATGTGGTTACGACTTATTGCAATAGCAACCAAAACATATGACATAGCAGGAAAGTTAGAATTAACCTACCTCAACGATCCAATTCATCATCAATATATTGGTGAATATCTTAGTTACCTTCCCCTGATAAAAGACCCTCCTAAAATAATAGACGATGTTTTTATTGCGCATTATCAACGTCACCGGAATAACTATTACCTTATTGTCATGATGATAGCATTCGCCATTGATTTAGATTTAAATGAAACAGAAGAAATAGAAAAATTTAACGCATTTTTAACAACAAAAGAAAATAGCGCCTTATCATTTAAAGATAGACTTCATTATTTTACTACACAATACATCACACCTCAGCTAGAAGAAGAAAAATATGGTGCCGTGGTATATCAATGTTCGTTAATAGTGACTTTAATCAATGAAAATAGAATAAACTTTATTAACGAAAGCAACGAAGATGTCCATCAAATTATTACTGAATTTATTACAACATTAGATGAACTTAAATTAAATAACGAAGAAAATGCAAAAAATATCTCCGTTGATGAATGTTGCGATACATTTAATGATATTATTAGCAAAATCGAAGAAATTAAAAGAACAGAACCAGAAGAAATAAAAACATCAAGAAAAAAACTTAAAAATTATATTCAATGTTATATGTTTGCCATTGAAGCACATCTTAATCAATTGAAAGATAAAAATGATGAAAAAAACGAAGAAGCTTATTTTGCATTGACGGGAGCAAGATTTGAGATTTACGTCAAATTACTCAACAAATATCCCATATCACCTCACCCCTATAATAAAGATTCACTTAAAATACTTAACCAAGCAACCAAAATCGAAGTTATCACATCTGGTCACCATTGCGCACAAGGCGCCTTTCAAACTACTTTATATAATAAAAGGAAAGAAGAAGCAGTCAAAGAAAATAACATTTCTACATTCATTAGTTCTCATCAATATTTATTAGAAGAATCTATCAATAATTTTAAATACGTACAAACAGAAAATGAAGAAAAGTATTACAAATCCGCATGGAGATTAGCTTCTCTTACAATAATTGAATGCATTACAAATCAATGTTTTCTTGATAGTAAAAAATTTTATGCGCCAGACGTTGATTACCTTACATATAATTATAAAAGAATGACTAAGCTGACGAATAAACTATTATCTGCTGAATCAATCCATTTATCCGATAACCAATTTCTAGCAAATCTCAAAGAATGCATAAGAGGTTTTGCAAATATCTGCGACTTCAGCCCAAACAATATTAACACTTTCAATAAATTAATTAATGAAACAAAACAAACAGTACAATTATTACTGGGAGATGGGAATCATGGATTAACTTTTATGCATGATATGTTTATTGAAGTCTTAACAGATTATGCAAATAGAGTTAATGAATTTCATGCTGTTTTATCTCATTATGATGTCATTATTCACCATAAAAATGTGCAAGTCGAAGAATTAATGGTTATCAAAAATGAACTGGCGAGTCAATATCTCATATGGCGTGATTTGAGTGATTATATAACAAGAGAAATTAAGCTAAAAAGCGCTCTTGTTTCCTCCAAGCATTTTCATTTAGATAAAGCCAATAAAGAAACCCACCAGGACTCAATTATTAAAAATTTAAAATACATCAAGAAACATTATTCAGCACTTTTTGTACATTCACAAATAGCGGAAATCTTATCTGCCGCTGAATTAGATTTGTCAAATATTCATGTCGAATTTCAGGAAACCAAAACGAATCTAGATACTATTTCGACAAAACTCGCCCATAGTAAAAGAAAAAAAGGAACAAAAAAAGAAGTCACAATAGAAACCAATATAAAAATATTTTCAGCAATAGATACTTTTATAATAAGTATATTAAAATCACTTTCTTGTTTAAAAGAAAATGATAAACCAACAGTTCATATTGCATTTGAAAAAGATTCTTTGGAAACAATCATAGAAAACTGGACTGTATTATATTTATCACAACTTTGCCTTAAAAATAAAACAATAAATTTCAAAGCGCTACACTATATTTCACTATTATTAACAAGTCTACTCAAAACAAAAGAACTCGCAGCCTTAAGCTCATCACAATTCGGCTCTTCATTTGCAGTGATCAAAAAATATCAAATGATTGCACTAAATCTTCTTATTCAACAACCCGAACTAGAGCCAGATGAAAAAATTTATTATTGTCAAACCTATATTCAACTTGCAGATAAAATATCAAAAAAACAAACGCCCATTTTTAATAATAACGACTTAAAAATTGCTTATGTTGAATTAATCAAATCATTGTTAATTCAATTACAGTATTTTAATAAAGATGAAGTTAAACATATTATTCAATCGAATAATAAACTCATTAGCCTTATTCAAGACAATATCGAAACCCTCTCATTTGACCATCAGCTCAAACTACAGCTCATACGATATCGACATAACAGAAATAAAATGCTTGCAGTAGAGGAATTGACAGAAACAGAACGCTGTTCCAATGAAATGACGTTAATGTATGAAAATTTATTACGAACAGTGGATAATTTAGAGCGCTCAACGAAGACATTATACATTATTCTTTTATCCCCCAATCCTGACACGAGCATGCCTATTTCTGATTTAATTGAACTAGCAGAAAAGTTGAAAAAAATTGTAACGTCTTACCAGGTAGGCTCGAATCCTATTAATATAAATAATGAAATTTATGATCAAGTTGAAGAGAATTATGCCAAATACCAACGATGCTCACAACACTTACAACAAAAAATTACTTTATTTAACGAAGCAGAAAATAAAAAAATAGAAGCCATAAGGGAAGCTAATCAACAACTTTTAGATGAAAAAACAAAAAAATCTGAGGGAGCAAAATCAAAATTTGAGAAAACTACTAAAACTAAACAAAATATCGATATACTTATTCCGTTGATTGATACCAATATAGTAGAAAAAAACAATCATAAAGAAACAGAAACTAGATTATATGAAGATCAATTGAATGTAACAAATCTAACGATCAATATTGAAAAAGATAAAAAAACAAAATTAGACACATCCATTATTCAAGAAACAATAACATTGAATATTTACGCAAGATTATCGAGAGAACAACATCAATCAGAAAAATTTTTACCCCTTAGAAAAGAAGAAGCAACTTGCATTGATCTAACAAAGTTTATATCAACAAACAAAAAAACCAATCTCAAAATGAGTCATTTCGATTGTCTTTATGAAATAGATTCATTTCTAGAAGAAGAAAAATGTAAATTACAACTGACAGGCGGCATTGCTGTTCTTTGTGGCATCATGAATGTGAACCCTCTCAATGCTGAGTTTTTTCTTACTTTAAATGATATCGATGTAAAAATTCCTCGCACTAAAAAAAATATGCGGTCTATTTCCTCTCATCTTATTGAAAATGGATTTCAATTTTCTTCAAATAAAAAAAATAATAATCGTCATAATTTAAGTAAAATAATTGATGGTGTAAATTTAGATGCGACAGTTTATTTAAAAAATAAACTTTCTCTCCCCTTTATTGTTCTTTGTATGTGTCACCTTACCTTTATCAAATATAACGATGAACAGTACAAACAAGCCATCGCGACTAATCAACGCATTTTTAAAATAGGCCCTTATTATTTATTATTACATATTCGTCCTGGCTTTGAAGAAGCATTTAAAAATGCTTGTTTATTCTTAGAATTTCTTGTGATGGCCCCGGATTCAAGCTATTCATCTTATTGCTATACTTTAGCTAAATATGATGAGAAAGCGCATTTGGCCGCTCCCCTTTTAGATACCTCCAAGCGATTAACAACGACATATGAAAATTTAATTGCCTACGACGATGTCTTTCCTAAATTAATCACGCAATTCCGTGAACAACTTACGTCAAAAATACCACAAGAACAAATTAAGCCTTTTTTAGAATTAAACACATTTCTAACAAAGAATTTTATTTCATCAAGTGTTGAATTGAAGACAAGAGTCCCCATTATGGCTAAATATGTTCGTGCGTTTTTTAATGCTTACTTTCAAAATAATTCGACTTATAACGAATTTAATGCCAAACAACCTCAGGATAAACCCCGATTTATTCTTTCAGATTTAATAGAAGCAAGTGTTGAACATTTTATTACGTTTTTCTTTCCACAAACTAAGTACAATAAAATGGAGGATATCGAAGAATTTATCGAGAAAATAAATGAAATTGCACAAAATAATCTTTATAAATATTGTGTATTAGAGCCGTTACAGCAAACACCGATTTTTGAACAAACGAAAAATGATGATGTTGATACTAAACCAATTAGTTACCCACGATCGCATACTGTTTTATATACTCAACGAAATTCAACAATGAACACACAACAACATTATATTGACCTGTCGTCCCGCGGCTTGTCCGCGGGATCCAGGAGAAAGTACACAAATTTTGTTTATTATTTTCTGGATCCCGCGGACAAGCCGCGGGACGACAGCCAAGTAATAACAAGCCGCGGGACGACAGCCAAGTAATAACAAGCCGCGGGACGACGGCCGAGTAATAACAAGCCGCGGGACGACAGCCAAGTAATAACAAGCCGCGGGACGACGAATGAGTATTAAATTTTTGCCTTGCCCCAAGTATTATGATTAACTATTTTTTAATTATTAAGAGATAAAACAATGCTGACACAATTTTTCACCATTGGAATATTAATGCTACTATCTGCCATGTTACCAGGGCCAGATTTCGCCTGTGTCACAAAAAACAGCATCTTATATTCGCGACGTGCTGGCATTTTTACTTCCATCGGCATAACAAGCGCCGTCATGATTCACATCACTTACTGTATCTATGGGCTTGCTATTATTATTTCGCGATCTATTTTATTGTTTAATATGATTAAATATATTGGTGCCATTTATTTAATTTATCTCGGCATCACTTCATTATTGTTAAAACACACTGAACCTAATTCAGCCAACATTTCTCATCAACCATTACAAAAAACCGACATGTCTGACTGGATTGCATTTCGACAAGGATTTTTTTGCAATATATTAAACCCCAAAGCAACTTTATTTTTTCTTGCCGTCTTCACGATGATCATCAAACCCAACACGCCTATCGCATGGGAAATTGCTTATGCCATTGAAATGCTCGCGATTGTCCTGGCATGGTTTTGCAGCCTGACCTTGTTATTATCACACCCACGTGTTTTACGTTTATTAAACCGAGTAGAAAGGTATATTGCCAAAATATTAGGGGTATTTTTGATTGGCTTTGGTGTGGCATTGTTTTTTGTGAAGCGATAAAGAAAAAAGAACCATAGCAACATAAGACTTCCTATTGACATTACTTTCTAAACATACCATCCTATTTAAATCAAAAATCGATAAAACAATGATATCAATAGGGAGATGTTGTTATGATGGATATTAGTGCATTGAAGAATTGCATTGGTGACTTGGCAAAAAATGTTTATTTTTGCGGAACTAATGAAAATGATCACGGTCCATCACTTTATGTAAAAGATAAAAAAACCCATTCTCAACTATCTAAACTGTTTCGGCAAAAAATGAAGGATGACCCCTCCTTCAAATTCATCAAGCTCAAAACAACCGCCTCATTGAAATTGAATCGAACTCGATCTTTAGAAGAAATCTTAACTCGCGTACCTCATCAAACAATCTACTTAGACCCCACAGCAACGATTGAACGTTCTAGTGTCTTAGTTTCTATTGCCAAACAAGCACGTCTACTACTGGGATCTACCTTAAAAGGATGCTATTTCAACAGTGAAAAACGAAACATTTTTTTCTACATGGGCACCCAAGATTCCACCAAAACACTTAATCTGACTGCCATTCGACAACTGCTAGAACCGGTCATACTGTCTAATACACAACGATTAACGCATCCTTTTTATTACACGATTACTATTTCAATTCAAAAACCACAAGGAAGCGTAGTCGCTGTCGATAAAGCAAGTGTTGTTGATAGAAACATAACAATGTTAGCGAAAACGTTTGTCAGTAAATTAAAATGGCCTTTATTAATTGCTTCTACTACTTCAAGCTTAGGTATTTCTGCCAGTAATGCAAATATGTCGTCTTCTCATATGAATAGAACTAATCAAATAGACTTAACATTACCCGCCGTGTCCAATATAAATGGATGGATAGGTGCTGCTGGAGATTATCTTCACAATCAACGCGGTAGTGGTGGCGGCGCCATTGGTGAAGCTGGTATTGCTGTACCACTAACCCATGACTTTGGCGCGCAATTGCACGGTCTTGATGGTGCTGCCGGCGGTGCAAATCTACAATCCATTGATGGTTATATTTTCTGGCGTAATCCGGCCCAAGGATTATTAGGCCCTCATGTCATGTATACAAAATCAAGTAATTTCCATGATACTTTGTACGGACTTCATGGCGAATATTATCTCGATAATTGGACCCTAACAGGTGAACTCGGCGGAGCATCAAGAAGTCCCAATTCAAACGGCGGCTATGGTGAAGCGATCGTGAATTGGTATGCGATACCTGATTGGAGAGTCTATGCTGGTGCGATTGATCTCGCTGGCGATGTCACTGGGCAAATCGGTACAGAATATCAACTAGGTTTAAGTTCACTACCAGGATTAGCTGTATTTGCGGATGCCGGTGCCGGTGCTCATGACCTCAATTACGGGTTCTTAGGATTGCGCTATTACTTTGGCGATGTTTGCAATCCTTGCAAGTCACTTGAACGTCGACAACGTGAAGATATGGTTCTTCCTACGCTTGATCCACTCAATGTGCCATCTATCAGTCGTCTCTAATGAAAGGTGGTTAAAAGTGTGGTTATTCAAAAAATCAAGCGCTTAATTAAGCGTGACCTGAATAGAAATGATAAGGCGAACCACGAAAATCGCTACATTGTTAAATATCCAGAAGAAGTGATTATCAAAGCAAGCCAATTATTTGATAAAGATTGGTATCTTAATCGATATCCAGAAGTGAAAATATCTGGGATAGACCCAGCAGAACATTATTTACAATTCGGTATTCAATACGGATACGATCCTAGTCCTCACTTTTCAACAATCGATTATCTTTCTCTTTATCCTGATGTGCTCAATATGAACCCGCTAGTTCATTATGAGCTTTTTGGCAAAGCAGAAGGTAGAAGTTGTCGTATTGAAGTCAAAGAAGCTTCCCCGCATGCAACTGTTGAAACTAACAAAATAAAAATTACTTTTATTTCTGGTGAACCAGATACCCCAGGTCATTTTTATCGAATCTCGCATTATGCCAATGCAGCCAAAACGATTGGCGCTGATATCATGGAATTAGATGTTGCCTCTGCGTTTGCAAACCTTGAGCAACTGACTAATACAACAATTATTTTTGTGTGGCGCGCGGGTTGGAATCGACAATTAGCGCACATCTTTTCTATTGCTCGCAAAGCAAAAATTCCCATTATTTTTGATGTCGATGATTTAATGGTTGATTCAAATCTAGCAAAAGTACACATTGTCGATGGCATAAGAACAATTGGATCGACAGAAAAAGAAGTTGAAAGATTTTTTCGCGCAATACAATTAACCATGCAAAGGGCCGATTATTGTTCTGCTCCAACAACTTTTCTTGCGGATTATATGCGTTCTTTAGGTAAAAAAACATTTGTTCTACCTAATGGATTTGATGAGCACACTTGGCAAGCTTCCAGATTGGCCGTACAAACACGATTAAATAACCAGCAAGATGGTCTTATCCGCATTGGATATGCCGGTGGATCGCGAACACATCAAAAAGATTTCTCTCTCATTGTTGATGTGATTGCTCGCATACTACACGAACGTCCAAATTGTCGACTTGTTCTTTTTCGTAAAAAAACACTGCGCTGCGTTGAAATCGATGAATTTCCTGCGTTACTCGCCGTGAGTCAGCAAATTGAATGGAGAGAAATGGTGCCATTGAAAAAATTACCTTGGGAAATGGCACGGTTTGATATTAATCTTGCACCATTAGAATCTGGGAATCCCTTTTGCGAAGCAAAAAGCGAACTTAAATTTTTTGAATCAGCTTTAGTCGAAGTTCCAGTTGTGGCTTCGCCGACACAACCCTATCGCGATGCGATCGAAGAAGGTAAAACAGGTTTTTTAGCTTACGATAAAGATAGTTGGTATACCATTATTTCAAAATTACTCGATGATCCAGCGCTACGAAAACAAGTCGGACGTCGCGCTTTTTATAGTGTGCTTTGGAAATATGGTTCAGAACATCGAATGGAATTAATATCGTCGATGATAGAAATGATACGCTATCCTGGTCGTAGAGCAGCTCGCGCATTTGAGCTTAGTTTACTAAAATCAAAACAGGCTTGTTTTACCATGCCAATTATTCCGACACATGAAATCATCATGTCGTACCATAAATTAAATCTATCCGAAGTTACTATCGTTATTTCTTCTTATAATTATGCTCATTATCTTCTTGAAGCATTTGAATCGGTAAAAAATCAAACCTTACTCAATATTGATTTAGTGATTGTCGATGATTGCTCAACAGATAATTCTATTGAAATAGCTAGCGAATGGATTAACAAACACAAAGATCGATTCAATCGAGTCGTGTTAATTAAAAATAATGTCAACAGTGGATTGGCATTAACACGAAATGTTGGATTTTCTCATACCGAAACATTATTTGTTATACCACTCGATCCCGATAACCAATTACTTCCACATTTTGCATCAACTTGTTTGGCAAAAATCAAAGAAAGTGATGCCGCTTTTGTGTATCCTAATATCCAACGATTTGGTGATGATGATAGCCTGATGGGTGTGAACGCTTATGATCCTATGTTATTTGCCAGTGGTAATTATATCGATGCAATGGCGTTGGTTCGATTATCAGCGTGGGCTTATGTGGGTGGATATCGTCATCTTAAATTCGGTTGGGAAGATTACGATTTATGGTGCATGTTCGTTGAACATGGACTCTTTGGTGAACATGTAGATGAAACACTAGCAAAATATAGGGTTCACAATCAATCCATGCTAAATCAAATAACGAACCAAACTGAAAATAAATCTAAAGTCAAAGCAGATATTTGTAGTCGTCATCCATGGCTAGGACAAGAAATCAAACATGTTAAACAATAAAAACACTAATCACCATTTGAAATTATCATCTCATGAAAACATGCTTTCCTGTATTTCTGCAGCATCATTCTGGATGCCTAATCTTATTAACCTCTCCGCTTGGATTGAACATGCCCCATTTGCTTTCTGGCTGATAGAGGCAACTAAACCCGCCACCATTGTCGAACTTGGAACACATCAAGGTTATTCTTATTTTGCTTTTTGCCAAGCCGTTAAACAATTAAGTCTTTCTACTCGATGTTATGCCATTGATACTTGGGAAGGTGACGAGCATTCAGGTTTTTATGATGAAATGATATTTCAAAATGTTAATACACATAATACTCAGCGGTATGCCGGTTTTTCACAATTAATACGTTCAACATTCGATGATGCATTAGATTATTTCACGGATAAATCAATTGATATTTTACATATTGATGGCAGACATTTTTACGAAGATGTTAAACATGATTTTGAAAGATGGGTCCCTAAATTATCTGATCGATCAATTGTGTTATTTCATGATATCAATGTAAAAGAAAGACATTTTGGCGTTTTTAAACTTTGGGAAGAATTACGATGTTTATATCCGCATTTTGAATTTATTCATGGTCATGGTTTGGGCGTGCTTGCTGTAGGTCAATCTATTACAGATGACGTTCGTGTTCTTTTTGAGATGACGAACAATGATAAACAAATAGCGAATATTCAATCGATGTATAGTCGTCTTGGCAGTGGCTTGATGGATCGTTATCATTTAATAAAGCTAACTCAAGAAGAAGCAAATTTACGTGAAGAAATGCTTCATTTGCGTGAAAATATATTTCAACATGAAAAAGAAAAAACACAATTGGCAGCAGATTTAGAAATCACAAAACAAGCATTACAACAATTAAAAATTCAACTCTCTGTCATGGACGGGGCAATAAAAGAAAGAAATGCAACGATTAGCAATCTAAATGGTGTATTTTTAGAAATTTATTCCTCACCATTTTGGCGATGGCTTCTGCCATTAAAAAAACTAAAAAATCTATTTCTACAACGTTCATAATGGATTGCTCAATGAATAATATCCCCATCACTCGACTACAACCACTCAATATTTTTATTTTGTTGTTATTCACTATGATGTGCGTCATGAGTGTTTATCTATGGGAAGCGCATTTAGGGATTAATTTATCTGACGAAGCATTTCTTTGGTATGGCGCAGCAGCCGTCAATCACGGCAATGTGCCCATTAGGGATTTTTATGCTTATGATCCAGGTCGTTATTACTTCACCGCATTCATCATGCAGTTGGTTGGTAATAATGGCATTATAGCGAGTCGAATCGCAGAAATATTGGTTCAAGGATTAGGATTTTTTTTAGCCTTATTCTTACTAATACGAATGATGGAATGGAATAAAAGAATTAATTTCATTTATCTATTTTTTGCTGCGATGACTCTACTGCTTTGGATGATACCGCTTTATAAAAGTTTTGATGTAACTGCTTCAATCATACTAATATCAATCCTAACTTATTTAATCGAAAAGAATACACTGACAGCTATTTTCTGGACAGGCGTGACAATAGGTATCATTGCGATAATCGGCCGAAATCACGGTGTATATGGCGCAGTTGCTGGCACGAGTGTCATTGTGTATTTGAGTTTAACGCGACATCAATACTCGATAATAACCGCATTAAAATATATTTGTATTGGTGTTGTAATCGGCTATCTGCCCATGATACTCATGTTGATATTCATTCCAGGATTCACTCATGCTTTCTTTAAGGGCATCATTGATCTCATCTTAAGTAAATCAACCAATCTTTATTTACCTATCCTGTGGCCTTGGCTTGCTTCTACAATGCGAGATTTTATTTGCGGTATTTTCTTTATCGCCATTCTATTGTTTTGCTTTTGTAGCTTGAGCATGATTCTAATTAAATCTAAAAATAAAAGTATATCTCCTACGCTAATCGCCTGCGCATTTCTATCATTACCTTATGCACAGTACATTTTTTCAAGAGCCGATGTGATACATCTTGCTATCGGCATTTTCCCCTTTTTAATCGGAACGTTTGTTTTTCTTTATCAAGTATTCAATAAATCCAGCATCATTTTATTATTAAGTATGATGACAATATTCATTTTAAGTATCATCGTTGTATTACCATTACATCCCGGCGCACAATCCTATCATGACAAACAGTGGGGATATATTGATATCTCAGGTTCGCAACTCAAAGTCGATCCTGATGCTTTAAATAAAATTGAAATGTTTAAACGTTTAATCAGCCAATATGCGCCAAATGATCAACCATTTTTAGTCGTTCCATTTAATTTTGCCATGTATTCTATTTTCAAACGAACAAGTCCGATGTGGGATTTTTATTCTTTGTTTCCGCGTTCATTCCATGATCAGGCTGATGATATTGAAAGGATTAAAAAAGCAAATCCTCGTTTCATCGTAATATATGATGAACCCTTAGATGGTCTGAAAGAAAGACAGTTTCACTATACTCATCCTTATATTTTTAATTATATTGCAGATAATTATGAATTAGTGCATGACATATCTGAAACCCCAGATGTTTATATTTATATCAATAAAACTTAAAGGTATGAAGATGGATATTTCTATCGTTATTCCTGTTTATCAAGCAGAAAATTATTTAATCGAACTTTATAACAGATTAACAACCACATTAAAATTAATTACACCGCATTATGAAATTATCATGATTGATGATTGCAGTAAGGATCGATCATGGGAAATGATAGTCGAATTAGCCAAAGCTGACGCTAACATAAAAGGCTATAAATTAAGTCGAAATTTCGGTCAACATTATGGACTAACAGCGGGACTTGATCATTGTACCGGCGATTGGGTTGTCATCATGGATTGCGATTTACAAGATCCACCAGAAGACATTTTACGATTATATCAAAAAGCACAAGAAGGCTATGATGTGGTTGTAGCCAAACGTAATAAACGCACGGAATCAATCAGCAATCGCATTCTCTCATGGTCATTTTATAAAATATTCAGTTATTTTTTAGATTATCCTTATGATGGCAGCATTGGAAATTTTAGAATCATCTCAAAGAAAGTGGTGAAAAACTGCAGAGAAATGCGGGAAAATTTACGTTTTTTTGGCGCTCTCATTGATTGGATGGGGTTTTC